>Ga0209433_10000003_pt1 | contig 120787 bp, 150 predicted proteins | sample METZYME_5_50m_FD_187552 | JGI IMG/M metagenome (GOLD analysis project Ga0209433, IMG submission 187552) | Marine microbial communities from oxygen minimum zone in mesopelagic equatorial Pacific - METZYME_5_50m (SPAdes) (version 2) | ecosystem: Environmental > Aquatic > Marine > Oceanic...
TAAATTTCTAAGATCATATCCTGATAATGTGGATTGTTTATATATTTCTTCCAAAAACTCTTTATCAGTTTTTTCTCTAGGCAAAAATTTAGATATAAAATATACTCCAATAATAAGAATTATTTGTAGGATAAAACCGCAAATAACAAAATTCACAAATAAAGATTGCCAATTCTGCATAAAGATCTAGAACACTTAATCAAAACATATACAATTAAACTGTTCTTGAAAACTTTATGAGGTAATACAGAAATTTACATTTCAAAAAAATATCTCTTTTGATAGTAAGTCTTTCATATTAATTTAACTTTAATAACTCTTTTGGCTAAAACGCTTGGTAAACTTAAAAAATATTTAAGCCGTTTTAGTACAATCCATTTCAATGATACCTTCATCCATTAGACGACCTAATTTTATCACCAGAGACATATCTAATCTAGAAAATTCATGCTGGTTATTTGTAATCCAATCCAGCTCTTTCAAAGTTATTGAACCAAGAATATTAGCTTTTAGAAAAATAATACCTAAATTCATTTTAAAAAATTCCTGGGATAATCCAGCCAAAGAGGCCGTAGTTTACAATTAATGCCAAGAATCCCATCATTGCCATTCTTCCATTAGTTCTTTCAGCGTTTTGCCAGTAATTAGGTTTTGAATTTCCCATTTTGTGTGTAGATAGTTAGATAGTAAATTGTAGATTTAATTAAACGAATCCTGGAATAATTTGTCCAGTTGTTAAATAAGCTCCTAGTGCAGCTATTAAACCAATCATTGCAAACCTCCCGTTAAGAGTCTCTGCAACTAATTTTTCTTTTTCAATTGTTTTTGTTCTTGTTTTTAAGTTTTCCATTAATTTTTAAAAAGTATTGAATAAATGTGAAAGGTTTTATTCTTCAAATTGCTTTATAGAATAAAAAATTGTTATGGCTGTAAAACCAAATATTAGGACTATAAATTCACCTAATGGACTCATTTGAAAATTTGAATAAAACTCAACTAAAAGTTTGCTATTTCAAGAAAACTTAGATGAAAACTTTTTAAATTCGAATTCTAATGATTTTTTTACAAACTTTTTATCTCTATTTAGAGGAGAATTAAAGTATTTGCTGTATGCAATGAATAAGGTAGCGATAGCAACTAAAATCCCAAAAAAGCCAAGAATTAGTATTGGAGAATTTGGAAAATCATATACAGGGACATTCATAGTAATTGGAAGTAAAATTTAAATTAGAAATTGGAAGGTAAATTATGCTTTTTTACCTTTTGCGACCATGATTACTGGGATCAATAAATAAGTGAAAAAAGATATCAGGAAAACATCGATATTCATCATTAAAAAATCCCTGGGATGATCTGGCCTGTAGTTGCATATGCTCCCAACAAAGCTATGAAGCCTAGCATTGCCCATCTGCCATTAGCTTTCTCTGCTTCTGCAGGATAGTTTGTGTACTCCTCAACAAGTTGAGTTTTTACTTCTGTTGGAAAGATATTTTGTCTTCCACCAGATTCTGTTGTGATTGAAATTGAACGTGACATTAAACCATACCTGGGATAATTTGACCTGTTGTAACGTATGCACCTACAAGAGCTATAACTCCAAGTAATGCAAATCTACCGTTAAGCTTTTCAGCTGTGATTTTTTGAGGATCTATGTTCCTTGATGTTTTGTTTTCCATTAGAACCAGCCTGGGATTAGTTGACCTGTGACAAGGTATGTACCCATTAAAAGCATAAAACCCATCATCGCTGGACGTCCTAATGCCTTATCGAAAATGTCTTTGTTTGAATTCATTTTGTTGAAAGTTGTGTATGTAAAGAAATATAACTTAAATATTAATATTTGTAAAGTAATTGCTTTAAATTATGCATAAATAAATACATTTAAACCTTTTTGTCAAGATTATGTAACACTTACGTAGAGATTATGTGTAAAAAATATTAAATCTGCTTGTTAATCTTTGTAATCTAAATGACTTTGATTTCTAGAAAACTGTTCCTTGGATTGATATTTGTTCAATTTCAAATGTTACTTTCTGCGTAAGCAAGTCATTTTTAATTCTCGTATGAATTAATTTTAATTGCAATGCGTAAAATGACTGATTTACATCTGCCTTTTTACTTAATATATTGAGTTTGTTGAGTTATAGGAGGTCTTCCCTTATGGTCGATAGCCTGCCAGAAATTTTATAAAACAAACACTAGCTATAATTTACTGCTCCAATTATTTTTTATTAATGTCTAAACTTCCTTCCTCTGCATCGTTTAGGTGCCCCTATGGAAACAAGTTTAATTCTTTTTATAAAGGCCCCAGTTAAAAATAGTTAGTTACTTTTTATAAACTTCATTAAAAAGTACATCTTTTATTTAGCAACAAGGATCAATGATTTAGGTGAGTTGTTAAATTTTTTTTCATCGTTAAAGGCAAGATAAGAGGACTTTAAACGGTCCTCTTATTTTTTTATTTAGTTGAATTTTAGAAAGATAATTTGTCAAAACTATTTTGGAAAATCATTTTTTGATGTTCTAGCAATAGATTGGCAACTAGATGGATGCCATTCTTTTTGTATTGCTCCGACAAATTTATGTATAAATTCATCTGGACAATCGGTCTTAGCTTTTAGGTAATGCAGTTTTGCATTAATCAATTCATATGTTTCTGTAATAATTCCATTATTTTCTTCATGAGAAGGGGTCCAACTTGAACTTATTGGGTGCATATATATAAATCTAAATTTTTATAATATCGTATCCAGGTAAAACTTCGTAATCGGTATCTGAACAACATAAACCGCCCAAAAGATTTTCTAATGTTTTGTGGGCCTCATCATAGGACTCATAAATATTTTTTGTTAATCTATCATCTTTGCCATCAAGTCTAATAATTTTAAATTTCATTACCAATCAGGATAAATATGTTCATGCCCTATTGGCTCCTCATAAAAATCTCCATCTCTAATACCTTTTTTATAACTATCTATTATTTTCTGATAGTTCATAACACTTGGTATTAAGTTACCTATATATGAGGGGTTGTTTTCAGTCATTAATTAATTGGCTTACAAATATATATTGTTAAAGATAATAATAAATCATAAATTCATTTTGAGGAGGAAGGATAGAGCTTATCTATTTTTTGTTTCTGCTTTGTTAATTTACTTTCTTCGTAATTCTGAGCCATAATTCTTCTTATTAATAACTGGGGAATTAACCAAACCATAGCAATGGCAATAGCCATAAAAGCAGGGTTTCTCCATGTCATTTGGATAATTTTCTCTATTAACTCATCATTAAATAAACTCATTAATTTATTTTCCTTTAATTTAAAACAACTTTTAATTAAGTAATTTGAAGAAATCATCTTAATACTAGCTTAATAACTTCTTTTGTAAGATGTTAAGTCCGATCTTTAATAAGTGATTAGGTTATTAAAATAAAAAATTTTATGTAAGTATTACCTAAATCCACATGAACACTGGCTTACTATTAATATCAGAGGATTGCAAAAACTTTATTACCAAACTTACATGTCATTTATTTAAAGTTACTTTTCTAAAAAGTGATATTGATTCAACTATTCATAAAATTTAAAAATTTTAAAAAAGGTGATCTAAAAATATTACATAGAAATAATTTTGAAAATTCATCTTACAATGAAATTATTTAAGTCATGAAAAATATTGAAAATGATATGGATATTTATTTCGCTGTCGGAAATGCAAATACTTTAAGACAAGAAAAAGAAATTAGGGAAATTTTAAAAAGAAGGAATTATTTAGGATGGAAAATAGTTTCTACTTCAACATCAATTGTTGATATAAAGAATCAATTTTCAAATCTATATATTTTTTGGGAAAGAGAAAAAATATCTTGAAAAATTTCATATAAATTTTTCAGTTAATGTGTAAAATTATCTTATTTGATTATCATTTTGTCTACTTTTCTAATTACAGGCTCAAATCGAGGCATTGGACTAGAATTATCACATCAACTCTTCCAAAGCGGCCATAAAGTTATAGCGACATGCAGAGAAAGTTCAAAAGCTTTAGAAGAAATAGGTGTTCAAGTGATAGAAGGTATTGATATATCATCTGAGCATTCTTTAATCAAATTGGAAGATAATATTAAAGGTATTAAGATAGACTGTCTTATTAATAATGCTGGAATAGCTCAATATAATTCTCTGGATAATTTAGATTTAGAGAGTATAAGAAATCAATTTAATATTAATGCTCTAAGCCCTCTAAATTTTACTAAATCAATAATTAAATACCTTAATTTAAATTCTAAAATTGCATTCATCACAAGCAGAATGGGTTCAATAGCGGATAATACTTCTGGTGGTTCCTATGGCTATAGAATGTCAAAGGTTGCTTTAACAATGGCCGCTAAGTCTCTTTCAATAGACTTGTTAAAGAAAAATATTTTTGTTGCTATCATCCACCCAGGTTTAGTTAGTACAAGAATGACTGGGTTTACTAAAAATGGGATTTCGCCTGAGGTTTCTGCCAAAGGTATTTTGGAAATAATTAATAATCTTAATAGCCAAAATACTGGAACGTTTTGGCATTCTAATGGTGAAACTTTACCCTTTTAATTCTTATAAATTTATTATTTATTAAAAAATTTTTAAATTTTTAAGTAATAACTTTCTTTAATTTGTAGTTATCGTTATTCTTTAAGAAATACATTCAATAAAGGAGGTGATTCATTGTCGTATCTACCGAAAACTACGGTCCAAAGAGAGGCCATGAAGTCAATATCTACATTTTCAGAGGTCTCTCATTCTTTAATAAAATCAAAAGGTTTTATAATTAATCGTTTTATATAGAATATTTTTTCTTTAAATATCTAAGCTCTTTAAAATTTTAAAGGGCTTTTTTATTTCAGCAAATTAAATCTATTAATTTATTTATTAATAATATTCTTTGGTTAATCGTTTTATTTCCATAAAGATTATTTTGTTTTACTAGGATTTTTTGTCCTTCAGGTCCTAAAGCATTATTTATGAATTGATAGTCTTCTTTAATCCATTTTTTTATCATCTTATCTTCGTATTCAATATGAAATTGTATGCCAAAGCAAGAATCAGAAATCTTAAATAATTGTTCTTTACAACGCTTACTACTAGCAATTAATTCAGCATTGGGTGGAAGTATTATTCTATCGCTGTGCCAATGAAGACCATATAGAGGTTCTTTAAAAATCTGATTATATTTGCTGTCATTATTTAATAAAATTTCTGACCATCCGACCTCTGGCATTAACTTTAGAGGCTTTCCTCCCAAAAGTTTTTCTATCTTGCCGCCAGATGCATATGCTAGTAATTGAGCACCAAGGCATATACCAAGAATGCCAATATTATCTTTTATTGACTTTTTAATTAAGTTAACTTCATCTTTCAACCAAGCAAATTTTGCATTAGAAATATCATCTAAACCCATCGGACCTCCAAGTATTAGTATTGAATCATTTTTTTTAACTATTGGTAATTTATCGCCAAGATCAACACGATAAATTTTTGTTTTGAATCCTTTTTCCTCCGCAACTCCTTTAAAAAGACCAGGCCCCTCTCTTTCCAAGTGTTGTAATATATGAAGAGTTTTCATCGTTTTAAGTAATTTACAAGAAGTTTTAACGAAATATTTTATAAAATTTATTTCTATAAAAACAAACTTATTAGTAAGAATAAAAATCCAATAACAACTGCTATTATTGCGCTGTCAACAAGTAAATCCTTCCAATTATATCCTTTTAGCATTTTTTCTTTGTCTTTATCAGTCATTAAGTTTTTAAGCCAAGACCAATCTAAAAGCTGGGTTAGAGCAAAACCAAATATAATATGCCCCACAATTATCCCTATTAGATCTATTCTTGAAATTTCCCTTGCAAGGCTTGTAAAAAGAAAATAATCCATTTTAATTTTCTTTTTTTTCTGAAGAACTATCCTCTTTATATTTTTCCCATACTTTATTAAGATTTTCCTGAGAAAATCTATTTTTTAATTCATCAAATTGTTTTTTAAAAACACCATAGTTGTCAGTGATCTCTTTTTTAGTTTGGTCATCAAAGAAATTAGAAGATAATTTCCAAATATACCAACTGGTTGCGATGAGAAGAATTAATCCTAATAATTGCATTTTTTTATCCTAAAAATAAAAACTTAACTTTTAATCTAAAATTTCCTATTAGATAAAAATTTATTAACTACATAGTAATATATATTTCAACTTATCACTTCAAAAAACTTTTTAGATTAACCGGTATAAACACTGATTTACTTTCTTTGGATCTAGTAAGAAAATATTATTAGAAAGAAAGGAGGAACCTATTACATGGTTTTTAATCCACCTGAGAATCTAAGTAAAGATTACATGCTTAAGGAAAAGCCGAGAATGGGACTTCGTTAATATAAGCTCAATCAAAAAGTCTGATAAGACTCTACTAATTTATAAGGTAAATCAAGGAGCTTAAATTAATGGAATATGTCCCCAAAAGTATTTAATTCAAGATTATATAAGATTTAGAATAGCTTGTTATAGTCGCTAACAATTTCGAATATATTAAATTTAATTGTTAGTTAAAATTGAATATTGAATAGAGGTAACTTTGTTACCTCTTTTTATTTAAAATTTCAACCAATGAAATAATATTTTCTCTAACAACCAAATTGTTAGTCCACCTTCAATGAATGCAAGCCAGTACATTCCATAGTCTGATAAACCTGTCTGATCTTTAACTGTCTTAATGAGTTGTTTATGTTTTTCTATGAGATCTCTCATTGTGTTCTTTTATTATCTATTTAATATTAGTTTTGCAAATAAATCAAAAAAATAGGAATTTATACTGTATAAGTAATATCAAGGAAAGGTGTAGATTGTAAATGTCAGAAAACTCCTCACACATTAATTTCTGATATTAAAAAGCACCAAGATAGCAAAATATCTAGGTGCTTTTTTCTATTTATTTCTAACTTTATTAACTTAGGAATGAACTCAGAATTTAGAATATTTTTTTATCGTTCAAAACAAATCCTTTTCCAAAACAAACAAGGCATGTTTTAGCTCCATCTATAGAAATTCTTCGATATCCATGACCATTACAATTTGGGCATTGTCGTTTTAATTTTTTAAGTATTTTTGTACGAACCTTTTCAGCTTTATGCAAATAAGATACAGTTTCTTTCCTCCCATTTGCTGAAGCAGCACCTTTTATTAAATCTGTATATTTTTTTTGAAGCTGTTTTTCAGTCATAGTTCAACATGTAAAGATGTTTTGTTTATAAGTAACTAGAAAAGTTGTGCCCCTAATTTTCTAATTAAGTGATGTATTTGCTGCAATAATCTCTTTACTGAGATTTATAAATTCTATCTAGATTACAATTAAACTGCTTTTTTATAGCTCTATATATTTATTATTTAAGAAATTTTTAATAATTTAATCAATGAAAATTTTATCTTACAAAAATTTTAGAAGTTAAAAATTGTATAGAAAGACTAAAGACATACTCCTTCCTATTAGATCTTTCCTGACATATCTTTAATATTAATTATTACTATGAAGTTTTAATTTAAGCTACCTCTTCTTGAATTTCCCCAGCTTTTTTTAAATTCTTAATAAGTAAATCATTTTCCCTAGTGAGATTTTCTAATGCGGATTGTGTAAATTGTTCTTTAGCTTCAAATTCAGCAGACTTAATTTTTTTTTTACTAGGCAGATTTTTTTTAGATTTCTTACTCATTAATTATTTTTAAGTAAAAAAATTCTATAACTTTAAAAATAATATTTGAGTAAAATTTTTTACAAAATAAAAATTTTTTTCCTAAATAACATTGCTAAGTATGCAATGTACCAAGATGTGGAAAAACCTGTTGAAAAAGGTTAAAAAAGTGGATAACTTTTAAGGGATCATTGTGATTACCTTGATCTCGGATCTATTAATTAAACTCATTCAAATAAAAATATTAGTTAATATTAAAGAAATAATTACTTTAAATGAATTGTTATGACTGGGGGATCATTACAAAAAAAAGACTTGTTTTGAATTTTATATAAAAATTAAAATAACATGCCAAATTTTATTTTAGAATTTTAATTTTTGATTTTCTTCACAAAGAATGACCCAGTAACTAAAAATAATGTTTAGGGTATTTATGTTATTAAAAGAAAAATCAACCACGAATAAAGTGAGCTGATTACAAAAAATGAAAGACCCTATTCTATATTTATCTGTTTTATTAGCTTTGGGAGCTATTTTTACTACAATTTCATTATTTGAAAATGATGATGATGACGATGATGGAGATGGCGATAATATTTTATCTTTTCCAGCTTTTGAACTTGTAAAAGCAGTCTAAATTTATGGACTCCTCGGAATTTATAATAAAAAATTCAATTAAAGATCAACCTATTGGAGAAACAGAAAACTTTATATGGTTTATTTGCGACATTGGCATATTTGCAATATTTAAAAGTAATATAAATATCCCTGAGGCTAAAATTCTTTGTGAGGCTTTAAGTATCGCTTTAGATTTAAGTAAGGAGGAGAAGGAATCTTATTTAATTGAAGGGAAAAAAATAATTTTATTTTATTCATAAATAAAAAAAATGAGCCTGCCTGTATCCCTACCAGCAAACTCACCCTAATCCTAAAAAGAAAATATCAAAGTTATGAGAGTGCTTATAGGTATAAATACTCCAATCTAAAAACCTTTTGAATATGGTTGATTTTAAATAGTCTTTACCTCTGAAAAATTTTTAGTTTATTTAAACTATCAAGATTTTTACCAATGTTCTTTATTTGAATATTTTAAATTTTAATAAAATTGTATATTTAGTTTATTTTTTTAAAAAGAGATACTGTTTCATTAAGGTCCAAGCATGGTTCAATGGTGATTTCCATAAGATGACTCCATGGGTTCCATTGCTGCCATATTGTTTCAAGAGAATCAGAGCTTACTACCGAATGCCCAATTCCATTTTGAATCATAAATATCCATGAATGAACTATGTAATTTGAGGGTCTTTTATCAGGCCCATTTGATTCGTACCATTCTATAAGCATTTCTCCGCCCTTTAGTTTATCTACGCTATTATTGAATTCGTAAGAGATTAGAAAATTTTGCATTTAAAATAAATTCACTTTTAATATATTAATTAAATACAAATTTTTAACAAAAAAGTTTCAAATTCCTTAAAGAATCATTATTAATGATTGTTATTCAAATTTATTTAATAAATTTTTAGTTATTAGAATTTAATCTTTTTTCTCTCATAAACATAAAAGCTCCAAATGAAAAAGCTAATGATACTAGAAATGTAGCGGGATAATATAAGCCCCAAAGTTTTAATTTTAATCTTTTGCCTTCAGTAAAATAAAATATAAATATTGCAATTAGAAGAACAGCCGTATCAGCCGAAACAAAACCTGCGGTTGGATTTGCCCAAGCGCCATCTAAAAAAGATTTACCTATATCTAAAGCTGATCCATTTATAGTTCCATCTATTACTTGAGATACAAATTTTGAAATAAAATAAAATGGCCAAATTAATCCTGCAACGCAAGTTAAACCATAAATAGCTAGTCTTAAATTTACCCACATAGTATTTTTGTATCAAAGTTTATTTATAGCAATAAAAATAATAAATTTGTTGTAAAAAATAATTCTATAGTTTGATCATAACTGTAAAAATTTATAATTTAAACACTTAATAATCTTATTTTTAATAAAGACAAATTAAACTTGTAATACTTCAAGACATAAATTCTTAAATAATGGCAAATAAAAATAATTCAGAATTTTTAGATAATGTTGAATATAAAGATGTCTTGCAAGAAGAAATACAAAACTTTCTTGAAAAAGAATCAGCAATTGATGAAAAATTTGATAAAAAACAAAAAAAATTAAGCAAATTTAAAAGAACACCATTGGAGATAATTAATAGATTATTATTTTTCTTGTTTTTAGGGAGCTTTATCTTTTCATTCGTATCTGTTTACTACGAAAATAAAATTTGGTTTATCTTTTATGTAATTAGTGCATTTTCTTGCATTTTTTATACACCAAATAGAAAGGCATTAAAAGAGCTGATTGCTGCTTGGCCAAATGTAGAAGATATTATTAGGGGTAGGAGTTTATGGAAAAGGAAATGAATCCTATTGATGTTTTAAAAAGGAAGATTCTTGAATTCTTAGTGCCTTTCATAGAGGGATCTAAGAAAAAAGAAAAAAGTAAAAAGTAAAAATAATGGATAATAAATTTCTTTTTATTGGAATTATTATTGAATTAATTCTCTTGTTTTTAGTATCAATAAAAATAAAGAATTCAAAAAAATTGAGAACTAGACAACCTTCATTACCTAAAGAAATTATTAAAAATCTTAAATTTAAGTAATTTTATTAAAGGTGTAGAAATTTTTCAAGGTTTTATAAATATCGCAAAACGTCAGTGTTTTGGTTTAAATATTAATAGCTCAGTAATTATATGAATACTCCAGGTAAACTTCTCCCAATAACAAATCCTTTAAATAGTTTTTTATTTGAAAGAGAATTTGATAACGTAGACCATGTATTTAAAATGCTTTCTAAATTAGCTGAAAATTTGCCAAGAACTGAAGTAATAAAAAAGGAAAATGATTATTGGAAAGGAGTATGTAAAAGTTTGGTTTTTAGATTCCCTGATGATCTGGAAATTTTAAAGATAAAGAATAATCATGGAATTAAATACTCTAAAGGAACAATACAAATAAGATCAGCATCTAGGTTTGGTCAATCAGATTTAGGCGTCAATCAAAGAAGAATAGCAACCTTGGTATCAAAATTAGATAAATTTTATCAGTAACATATATTGACACCTATATTTAATTAAATAAATTTATAAGGTATTGATGTTATGAATCTGATGGAGTTAAGAGAGAATAAATTGGTTTTGATGTTCGTAAACATAATATCTGTAGGATTATTATTTATTGTTTTTGATTTAATTTTTAGATTTGTAAAATTTAGTTTGATCTATTATAAGCTTTACTTTTATTGGGATATTTATTCTACATTCTATTCTTTTATATCTTTAGTTTTTTGTTCTTTATGGTTATTTACATCATTCCGTTTTTCTATGAAATTATGGAGCAAGAAAATCTCTTAAATAATTCCTTAAATAATCAATATTTATATTTTTCAATTTAGTGAATTAAAACTTTGAATTTCTGTAATTCATGCTTTAATTCTTATGAGAAACAGAAACCTTATGGTAAAGATTATTTTGATTGGGATTATTGTAGCCTTGGTATATTCTCAACCAGATTTAAGACTAACTGTTGCAGATTGGCTAAGAGCTGCTTCTGATTTTTTAGTGGAATCTGTAGAAATTAAATAATAAATATTGTTTATAAACGCTTATCTTTCTTAAGAAAGATTAGAGAAATTACGCAAAGAACACTTATAGCAGGTCCTGGTGATAAATTAAAAACTAATGAAATAATAAAACCCAATACTGATATAAATAATCCAAATATAGATGATTTGATCATTGCCACTCGTAAACTAGGTGCTTTTGATACTCCTAATAATGTTGGTGTAGATAGTAAAGCAATTACAAGTATCACCCCTACTGCAGACATTGAACTTACAATAACTAATGCTGTTGTGAAACTAAGAGCCAAATTTAATAGAGAAACATTTATTCCATTTGCTGCAGCCCCCTCACTGTCTAATCCAACATATATTATTTTTTCGTAGCCAAAAATAATTAAAGAACAAAATATTAAGAAGGCAATAAGAGTTCTTAGTAAATCACCCAAATTGGCGGTCAATAAATCTCCAAATAGGACAGCTTCTAAATCAATCCTTATCCCAAGTAACGGAATTATTAATACTCCAAATCCAAGCATTCCAGCAAGGATTGTGTTCATTATTGCTTCATAGTTTTCACTTTTTTTATTAGTTAAGCTTTCGGCAATAATAGCACCAGTAAGACCACTGATCACACCACCGATAGAAGGGTGAATTCCTAATGCTAATGCCAGGGCTAATCCTGGTAAGACACAATGAGATATAAGATTTACCTGTAATAGTCTTCTATGGGTTATTAAAACTGTGCCCATAGCTGGACAAAGTATTCCAGAGAAAATAGTAATTATTAGTGGAACAATCCACCAAGTTAAATTAAAAAAAGACATTACACAAATGATTCGGTATGATCAAAATTAAGTTCGAAATAAAATCTTGATGATGGCAGCCAAAATAAAGATCTCTAAAAGGCAGGAGCAGATTCTCGAAATACTTAAAAATTGTGATGATGAATTGAGTGGACAAGAGTTGCACAGGGAATTAATAATTGGAGAGAAAGAAATGGGATTGACTACTGTTTATAGGAATCTTCAAGTTTTAATGAAGACTGGCCTTATTCGTTCAAGACATTTACCTACAGGAGAAGTTTTATATACTCCTGTGGAGAGGGACATACATCATCTAACTTGTGTGCAATGCGGAGAAACTTCAAAAATAGATGGTTGTCCAGTGAAGGATATTCATGAGCCCAAACAAGTGAACAAAAAGTTTCAACTCTTGTTCCACACTTTAGAGTTCTTTGGCCTCTGTCAAAACTGCTATCAAAAAAATGCCTAAAATACATATATTATTAGCAATCACAAAGAGTTTTATCTTTTAGACAGCAAATATCATCAAGTCTTTCTTGAATTACATTAGGTGTTCCTGTAGCGAGAATTTTTTTGTCTAGTACTACAACTCTATCGTAAGCATTCAATGATGATCCCCAATCATGACTACTTATAAATACTGATAAACCTGAATCTGCAATTTGTCTGACAATTTTTAGAAATTCCTCTCTTGCGGGAGGGTCTAAGGCAGAACATGGTTCATCAAGAAGAAATATTTTGGCAGAGGACATTAATGTTTTTGCTAGAAGAGCCCTTTGTTGCTGTCCTCCAGATAAAGAATCAAGTCTTCTTTTCGCAAGATTAGAAATTCCAACTCTCTGCATACTTGCTTCAATTTCACAACATTTATTTACCCATGTTTTTGGCCTCGAAAGAAGATCCTTGATTTGAAATGGCAAACTATTTCTTGATTTTGTTTTTTTGATTTGACCTAAGGATACTAATTTCTCTACGGTGATTGGAAACTTCCAATTCATAGAACTTCTTTGTGGCATTAATGCTACTTGTGTGTTGGATTTATTAAGAATTTCTCCGTCAATTGTTATCTCCCCGCTATCTGGCGAAGTTTGACCTTTCATTAATCTAAGGAGTGTTGATTTACCTGCGCCGTTAGGCCCCACAAGTGCAGTAAGTGTGCCAGGTTTTATCTCAACTGAAACTTTAGTAAGAGCTGGCTCACTATTTTTTGAATAAGAGTAAGATAAATTATGTGCAATTAGTGATGACATAGAGTAATTTTTTCTAAAAGACCCTTACATAACAATACCAACAGTTTATTATAAGTCTTTATTTCATAACAAAAAGAATAGCACCTTGCGCTAGAAAATGAAAATGATTATCATTTTAAGGTTAAACAAATTTTTATGTCAATTTTTAAAAAATTATTTTTCTCAAATAATAATAAATTAATTTTTAGAGGTTCAATATTAGCTGGAACACTTTTATTTACAGCCTCACCTCAAGAAGCTTATGCAAAAGGTAAATCTTATGTTGCGGTTGAACCATTGGTATGCGACTTGGTCAAATCAATGGCAATCCCATCAGATAAGGTTACTTGTCTTGTTGATAGAAAGGCAGATGTGCATGATTTAAAAATCACTCCCAGGCAAGCGCAGCTACTTAACAAAGCTGACAAAGTATTTACCCTTGGTAAAGAAATGACGCCAGCGATGAGAAATTGGGAGGAGAAACCAAAAACTATTGTTGTAGGTGTTAATGCAATTGATGTGGAAAATCCCTCTCCTGAAGAGGGTGGTGCTTTTGAGTGGGCAGGACTATTTGATCTTTCAGAAGGAAGTTACACATGGTCATTCGCAAAGGTTGATGGTGAATATGCAGATCCAGCAATGAAAATGGTCATTCTTGAGTCTGATGATATAGAAGAATCTGAAGAATTAGCATCAGATTTATTAGGGTCTGATGATTCAATCACAAAAAAAGATAATGCAAGTCTCATTCCAAGTGATAAAGCTTACACTTTGAAATTCAATCAAAAGAAAGATAAAACAGTATTTAATATAGAAATTAAAAAAGATGGCAAATATGCTTTTTTCACTGAACATATGCCTTTTGAGTTTGAGGCTGATGAACATTTCTTAAAAGATTTAGCAAGAGTTGATATAGAACCTATTGCTCAAGAACCTGAGATGGGTGGTCATAGTGATCATGGAGAAGAAGCTTTTGAATGGGCTGGTACTTTTGATCTTGCTAAAGGAAGTTACACATGGTCATTCGCAAAAGTTGATGGTGAATATGCAGATCCAGCAATGAAAATGGTCATTCTTGATTCTGGTGATATTGAAGAATCTGAAGAATTAGCATCAGATTTATTAGGGTCTGATGATTCAATCACAAAAAAAGATAATGCAACTCTTGTTCCAAGTAATAAAGCTTACACTTTGAAATTTGATCAAAAGAAAGATAAAACAGTATTCAATATAGAAATTAAAAAGTCTGGAAAGTATTCTTTCTTTACTGAGCATATGCCTTTTGAATTTGAGGCTGATGAACATTTCTTAAAAGATTTAGCAAGAGTTGATATAGAACCTATTGCTCAAGTTCCTGATGAAGGAGATGGCCATCATCATCATCATCATCATGGTCACGGTTCTCTAGACCCTCATGTATGGCATAATCCTAGTAATGTTATAAAAATGGGCAAAGTTATATCCAAAAGCCTTAAGAATGATATTTCTCTTTTCAATAGAAAAGATCGTAGTTTAATTAATGAAAGAATAGATTCTGCTAATAATATTTTGGGGAATCTCCAAAGGTGGACCTCAAAACAAGTATCTACGATACCTGTATCAAATAAGGTGATAGTCTCAAAGCATAAAGCCATGGATTATTACGGAGCAGCTTTTGGATTTGAGACGATAAGCTTATTAGATACACTTGGTGATTCATCTAGCTTACGACCTGAAAATATCAGTTCTGTTTTGAGGGAATTAAAGGAAGATAACGTTCAAGTTCTTTTCCCTGAACAAGTCCCAACTTCAAAATTATTAAGAAATTTAAGTAGACAAAGTTCCATACCGTTAGCCGTTGATCAAATATTTGTTGATGGACTAATGCCCAAAGGCAATACAATTTCAGTTGCGGTTCATAATACTTGCACAATTGTTAATTCCTTGGGTGGATCATGTGATAAAAACTCTGGTGTAAATCTTGAAAACCAGTGGGATTCATTAAAAAACTAATATCTATGTAGAAATGGTTTTCATTTTTAAATAAACCACATTATATTTTATAAAGGATTTAAAATTAATGAAAACCTTTTCTTGAAATGAACGAATCAAAGAAAGTTCCAGTCACAATACTTACAGGTTTTTTAGGGTCTGGAAAAACTACATTATTAAATAGGATTTTAAGTGAGGAGCATGGGAAAAGAATTGCAGTAATAGAGAATGAGTATGGAGAAGTTGGGATTGATCAAGGACTTGTAATTAATGCTGATGAAGAAGTTTTTGAAATGTCAAATGGTTGTATTTGCTGCACTGTTAGGGGAGATCTTATAAGAGTATTAGGGAACTTAATGAAAAGAAGGGATAAGTTTGATTATGTTTTAGTAGAAACTACTGGTTTAGCTGATCCAGGTCCTGTAGCACAGACTTTCTTTATGGATGAAGAAATTAGCTCTGAATTTACTCTCGATGGGATTGTCACGCTCGTTGATGCAGCACATATTGATCAACAATTAGGAAGAAGTGATGAGAGTTCAGAACAAGTCGCATTTGCAGATGTTTTAGTACTTAATAAGACAGATTTAGTCTCCGAAGATTCTCTTAAAAATCTTGAGTCAAGATTAAGAGATATGAATAGAATGACTAGAATTATTCGGGCTGAACAAGCAAAAGTTCCAATAGAAACCGTACTCAATTTAAGTGCTTTTGATCTCGATCAGGTTCTAAAAAGAAGACCTAGTTTCCTTGAGCCAGAATATCCTTTCGAATGGACGGGAGTTTATAACCTTGAGGCAGGCAGATATGAATTAATTTTAGAGGATGGTCCTGATCCAGAGATGTCATTAGTTGTTTTTAAAGATCAAGGAACTTCTGAGGGGGATTTAAAAGAGGGTGCTGAATTTTGTGTTAGGTATTATTCAGAAAGTCCTCTTGAGATATTTAATGGAGATCATGTTCCATTTTCTAAGCATGTAAATTTGAATTTAAAAGATAAAGGTCCAAAGAGTTTTATTTTAGATGTAGATCAATCATGCAATGTTGGTTTATTTACTCAACATACTGCTGAAGAGTTTGATATTAAATTATTAAGTGTAAATGAGAAAAATAAAGGAGAGTTAGTTAATACAGAAAAAGAGAGGATATGGGTTGCAGAGCATGAGCATGATGATGAAGTAGGTTCCATTGCTATCGAAAGAATTGGCGATGTAGATCCTGAAAAATTAAATACATGGATGGGAAGACTTTTAGCAGAAAAGGGAGTTGATATTTTTAGAACTAAAGGATTTATTAGTTATGCAGGTAATCCTAAAAGAATTGTTTTCCAAGGCGTGCATATGCTCTTTACAGCGCAACCTGATAAGGAATGGGGCAATGAACCACGCCGAAATCAGTTAGTTTTTATAGGTAGAAATCTTGATGAAGAACAAATGCAAAAGGACTTTGATAAGTGTCTAATTTAGAGCCATTCAACCCAAGAGGTATGCTCCATGATGGTTGGACTTCTCAAGTAGATGATTTTGCCATTGCTTGTGGATGGGCAAAGAAAGGAAATATTTTTCTTGTAGGCGGTAGTGCTGGAGGTCTATACGCATTTAATGGTTCAAATGGTAAATCCCTATGGAATAAAGAGTCTTCTCATCAAGAAGGTTTGTTAGCATTAGATATTAATCCTGAAGGAGATAATTTTGCGACTTCTGGTCAAGATGGAGCAGTTCGTTTTTGGAATTCTGAGAATGGAAATGAACTCAATTTTATTGATTTAGGTAAGGGATGGGTTGAACATCTTTGTTGGTCTCCTGATGGAAAATACTTAGCGATTGCATTTTCTAGAACTGTCTATGTGTATAGCTCAACAGGAAAAGAAATCTGGAAATCAGAACAACATCCAAGTACTGTAAGTGCATTAGCTTGGGCCAAGGAAAATGAATTAGCCACAGCATGCTACGGGCAGGTTTGTTTTTATGATATTACTCAAAATAAAGTCAACCAAAAACTTGAGTGGCGAGGTTCTTTGGTTTCAATGGTTATTAGTTCTAATGGTGATATTGTTGCCTGTGGAAGCCAAGATAATTCAGTTCATTTTTGGAGAAGATCCACAGGGCATGATGCAGAGATGACAGGTTATCCAGGTAAGCCTAGTAATATAGCTTTTGATCATACCGGTAAATTACTAGCCACAGGAGGAAGTGAGCGAGTAACAGTTTGGAGCTTTGAGGGTAATGGCCCAGAAGGAACAATTCCAGGAGAATTGGGTCATCATACTGAGGCAGTATCTAGCTTGTCATTTGCTAATAAATCTAAACTTATAGCTTCTGGCTCAAGGGATGGTTCAGTCGTTGTAAGTTTTTTGCAAAATAATGGCGATGGTAATCCAGTTGGAGCTGCATTCTCTGGAAATTCTATTTCAGCCTTGGCATGGAAACCTGATGATTGCGCAATAGCGGCTGTAAATTCAAAAGGTAAAATAAATATTTGGAATTTTAAAGTCAGAACTGAATAATAGTCTTCAAAGAACTAAGTAAATCATTTCATATTAGATAGTTTCAATTAATTGATAATTTTAAAAAGCAAATAATAATATTAAGTATGAAATTAAAATTATTTGAATTTTACTTTTTACAAAATTATTTAAGACCTTGGCTTGGTCTTATTTATTCCCTATTCTTTTTGTTTTTTCTAGGTGCAATCGGATATCGAATAACAGAAGGCTGGGATTGGAGTGATTGCTTGTGGATGGTACTAATAACAATAACCACTATAGGTTTTGGAGAAGTAGAACCATTAAGTCCTGAAGGAAGAATTATTACTGTTTTAATAATAGTTGGAGGATTAATTTTTATTCAATTTACTTTTCAAAAAGCTGTTAGATTATTCGAATCAGGCTATTTTCAAAGAGTAAATGAATTACGTTTTAAAAGAATTCTTAGAAAAATGGAAAATCATGTAATTTTGTGCGGATATGGGAGGGTAGGTCAGGAAATATCTAATCAAATAAAAACGCAAAATATTCCAATTATTGTTGTAGAAAGCGATGAAGATAGAAAAAAGATTGCTGAAGAAAATGGTTTAGAAGTCCTTTGTGCCGATGCGACTCTTGATGAGACGTTAAAACTTGCAGGTTTAGAGAAATGCAAAAGTTTGGTTGTTACTTTACCTAATGATGCTGCAAATTTATATGTAGTTTTGAGCGCTAAGGGAATAAGAAGTTCTATAAGAGTAATTGCAAGAGCGGGAACTGAAGAGGCTGCGAGTAAATTGAGATTAGCTGGCGCAAGTATAGTTGTAAGTCCTTATATAGCTGCAGGAAGAGCAATGGCATCAATGGCGTTAAGACCAATCGCTATTGACTTTCTTGATCTGCTCGCAGGGAGTGAATGTGAAATTGAAGAATTTGAACTAAGTAATGATATTAATCTTTTTGAAACTGCAGAGAAAAGATCACTTTCTGAACTTGGAATAGGCAAAAAGAGTGGTGCAAAAATATTAGCCATTAAGGAGAACGAAAAGTTGGTTACTAATCCTGGGGGTGGTTTTATACTTCAACCAGGTCAGGTACTAATAGCATTTGGTAGTAAAGAACAACTAAATGTTTTGAACGGTTTATTAGGAAATCTTGTTGTAGCAGTGGAGCTTCTTAAATAAATATATTATTAAAAAATATTTTTTTCAAATTATTTTGGTAATTGTTCTTTTTATATTTATTTAGATGCTATATATATTATTGAGTTTTTTAAAGAACTTTTATGAGTTTTTATCAAAAAGCATTTATTGGAACTTCCATATTATTGTTAACTGCTTGTGGTTCTTCACCTAATGTCAGATTAAGCGGTGCAGGCGCAACATTCCCAGCAAAAATATACACAAGATGGTTTTCTGATATTGCGAAATCAGTAGGGACAAAAGTTAATTATCAGGCAGTAGGCTCTGGCGCCGGAAGAAAGTCTTTTATTGATGAAACTGTAGATTTTGCTGCTTCTGATGAACCAATGAAAGAATCAGATATTTCAAAACTTGATAGAGGTTTGATACAAATACCAATGGTTGGAGGAACAATTGCCTTTGGATATAATTATGATTGCGATTTAAAGCTAACGCAAGAGCAAGCTGTTCAAGTTGCAATGGGGATGATAAAAAATTGGAAGGAACTGGACTGTAAAGAAGGAAAAATAACTTGGGCACATCGTTCTGATGGTTCTGGCACCACAAAAGCCTTTACTAATTCAATGCAAGCTTTTTCTTCTACTTGGAATTTGGGAACGGGTAAATCTGTTAAGTGGCCATATGGCGTTGGCGCAAAGGGAAATGCAGGTGTTTCTGGTGTAATTCAAAATACGCCAGGTGCTATTGGATATGTTAATCAATCGTATATTAGGGGAAATATTAAAGCAGCATCTTTACAAAATTTTTTAGGAGAATTTGTGAAGCCTAGTGAAGACTCAGGTGCAATTGCACTCAATGGTATAGTGCTGGATGAAAACTTAGCTGGTACCAATCCAAATCCTAGGACTAAAGGCGCTTACCCTATTTCAACATTGACATGGATTCTTGCGTATAAATCTGGGAATGGTAAAAACACTGAGGTTTTAAAGGAAACTTTTTATAAATTACTTAGTGAGGAATATCAATCCAAAGCATCCCAACTTGGATTTATTCCTTTAAAAGGGCAAATTCTAGAAAAAGCTATTCAGGCTGTAGGAAGGATACGTAGTTAGATGAGTTAACTAAAAATTTGATATAGATGTGTTATGGGATATTAAAATTGGATGGGTGACTTAATTCAGCCATCATAGAATTAGCGAACTTGTAAATAATCAAATATCAAAATTTTTTGATTTTTTTGAAAGTTTTTTTACTCATTTAGTAGTAGATTTATAGAGATATTCTTTTTTTAATGGAAAAGAAATTAACTCTTTTCAAGAATCGCAAAAGATTCGGTATCGAAAAAAATATAGATATTATCTTCAAGAATACTGCTCTAGTTTTGTCTAGTTTCGTAGCAATTATACTTTTAGGAATTATTTTAGTAGTCTTTTTTCAGTCATTTGAATCCTTTTCAAGGTATGGCTTGAAGTTTTTAGTAACCTCTGAATGGAATCCAGTAAAAGATGAATACGGAGCTTTTACTGCAATATATGGGACTTTGGTAACCTCATTTCTATCTTTACTAATAACTATTCCTTTAGGAGTTGGAACTGCAATATTTATTACAGAAGACTTTGTTCCGAAAGTTGCTAGAGAAATAATAGGTTCCTTTGTTGAATTATTAGCAGCTATTCCATCAGTTGTATTAGGCCTTTGGGCAATATTTGTTATGGAACCTTTTTTAAGAGCATTTTTTGTCTTTTTACATAATTTCTTTGGCTGGATGCCTTTATTCAGTACGGAACCTACAGGTAGGAATTCCTTATTAGCGATATTGATTTTAGTCGTAATGCTTTTACCTATAGTGACATCCATTGCAAGAGATTCACTAAATCAGGTTCCTAAAAAGCTTAGGAATGCTGCCTATGGAATTGGAGCAAGTAGATGGAAAACAATATTTTCAGTAATTTTGCCTGCAGCATTATCAGGAATTATGGCAGGTGTTTTATTGGCTTTAGGCAGGGCAATGGGAGAAACTATGGCTGTCACAATGATTATTGGCAACTCTAATGTATTTAGTTGGTCTCTATTATCCCCTGGATATACAATCTCCTCAATGCTTGCAAACCAGTTTGGTGAGGCTAATGGAAGTCAAGTTTCATCACTCTTTTATGCTGCTTTTGTACTGATGATCCTTTCTTTAGTAGTAAACATTTTTGCTCAATGGCTAGTTAAGAAATTTAGTCTCAAATATTAGATAATTATGAATTCACTTTATTATCAGAAAAGATTATCAAGAAATATAGGAGATAAATTCTTTACTTCTCTTTCAGTAATTTGTGCACTGATAGCAATACTACCTTTGATTTTTTTGATTACTTATATTCTTATCAAAGGAGGATCTCAAATAACACCAGAACTATTTACTTTAGAACCAAATCCTCCTGGAGATGATTTAGATGCAGGAGGTATTAATCCTGCGTTGATCGGGACATTAATAATTACTACCATTGCTTCAATTATTGCAATACCAGTAGGTGTTGGTGGTGGGATATATTTAGCGGAATATTCTAAAGGTGGTGCTTTTTCAAGATTTATTAGATTTGGGGTAAATGTTTTAGCTGGAGTTCCCTCAATAATTGCCGGTGTATTTATTTATGCATTAATAGTTTCAACAAAGATATTATTTGGCAGTACTTACAGCGGTTTGGCTGGAGGTATGGCTCTTTCAATATTGATGCTGCCAACTGTGATTAAGACGACTGATGAAGGTTTAAAATTAGTACCAAATGAATTAAGATATGCTTCTCTTGGTGTAGGAGCAAGTATGTATACAACTATATTGAAAGTTACATTGCCCTCTGCTTTTAGATCTATTGCTACGGGTGTTGTGCTTGGTATTGCAAGAGCAGCAGGCGAAACAGCACCTTTAATCTTTACTGCTTTATTTTCTTACTACTACGTAACAGGCTTTGGAGACTTATTTTATGAGATGGGTTCTTTAGCTGTTTTGATTTATAACTTTGCCCTTGAACCATACGATGCACAGAATAAATTAGCCTGGGCGGCTTCCTTTATTCTTGTTTTATCGATACTATCAGTAAATATATTTTCAAGGATATTAGCCGCTTTTACTGAGAAAACCAAGAGGGTATAAATGATTAAAACTAATAAAAAAAAGAATATTATTTTATCTCTCGAGAATGTCTCAATTAGTTATGGAACCTTTGAAGCGGTTAGAAATGTTTTTTGTAACTTTAAGAAAGGAAAAATAACATCCCTTATAGGACCTTCTGGTTGTGGTAAATCAACAGTTCTTAGATCTTTAAATCGAATGAATGACCTAATACCTAATTGCTCCCTGAAAGGGACAGTCCTTTTTGATGGAACCAATATTTACGATAAAAGAGTAGATCCAGTTGAGGTAAGAAGAAGAATTGGAATGGTTTTTCAACAACCTAATCCTTTCCCAAAATCTATCTACGAAAATATTGTATTCGGAGCAAGAATTAATGGATTCACTGGGGACATGGATGAACTAGTTGAAAGTTCATTAAAGAAAGCTGCTTTATGGGATGAGTGTAAGGATAAATTAAATGATAGTGGTTACTCCTTATCTGGTGGACAACAACAAAGATTATGTATTGCGAGAACCATTGCAATTGAGCCTGAAATAATACTCATGGATGAGCCATGTTCGGCATTAGACCCGATTTCTACTTTAAAAATTGAGGAGACAATGCACGAACTTAAGAAGAATTACACAATTATAATAGTTACTCATAATATGCAACAGGCGTTAAGAGTAAGCGATATGACGGCATTTTTTAATGCAACCGAATATGAAGATGGCGATGGCGGAAAGGTTGGTTATCTTGCAGAATTTAATTCCACCAACAAAATTTTTAATTCTCCAAAAGAAAAAACAACACAAGAATATATTTCTGGGAAATTTGGATAAATTTATGTAATAATTTTTCCTATTAAATTAAGGAATAACTACATTCTTAAATATCAATTTTTCTTGCAAATGTTGCTATGTTTTCTTAATTTATTAATAGCAAGTCTTTTTTAATGGAGAAATCTAAACAAATAAAGTTTAATTTTTTCAAGTTTTTAAATACAGGAATAGTTGGTCCTTTAATTGGTTTTGGAATAATAACAAGTACTATTCTCTTCTTTGCATTATTTTTGGCCTGAAAATATATAATTTGTGTATAAATTGTACTATTTACTGGACATACAGTATAAATACCTATATAGTTAAAAAAATTTCTAATAGCCTTGAAGAATTTTCCTTATCTTCCTTTTATTATTTTCGCAGGTGCACTAATAACTACAGCTACGGTTGGTTTGCCTATATTTATTTCATAATATTTATTATTCTATACTTTTTTAAAAGTATAAAATGATCATTTTGATTTATTTTTTGTAAAAAATTTTATTTGACTTTTAAAAAATTAGAGTAAATATACTAATGTACATCAATTCATTTTTGTTTTTTTATCATTCTTAAGCATTTTCACTAATTATCAAGTATGAACAAAACACAGGAGCAACTAGAAAAACTTAGAGAAGTGGCCGAATCTTCATTAAATAAGACTGAAGAACTTCAGAAAGTTTTAGCTCAAATTGAAGCTTTAATGTCTAGAACTGAAAATCAGAAGGTGCAGGACAAATCAAAGGAGTAATTTATATTGTTTCTCCTTTGATTTTCATATACTAAAATCGTAAATTTAAATTTAGAAAATTATAAATTTGGAAAGCAACTTTTACTGAATTTAGACTTTTTTTAACCTACCTCCATAGCATCCTTGACCAATAATGAAAAAATCAGACGATGCTTTAAGTAAATCTTTATCTTTTAATATTGAATTAAGACTGTAAGCTAAACCAGAAAATAAAACTCTATTAACAGTTTCTGATTTTATTTTATTTTGAAAAGCATGCCATAATTGATTATTTTTAAAAAGAATAATCTCCCCTTCAGATTTATTATCATCTTTTATAAAACTCCACATCGGGGGTTGTTTTTCATTTGGTTTACTTGTGTGAAACGTTCCAATTACTGATTTACCCTTCTTTAACTGACCTTCCAATGAATCATTTCTCCTCTTTGAGAGATTAATAATGATATTTTGATCTACCTCAGATATCAAGGTGCAATCAATTGGATATATTTCTACTATAAAAGGAATCAATTTGTTAAAAGATTTAATTTGATTTTGTGGAAAAAGTTGTGGAAAAATTCATAAAAAGTTGAAAACTTTTTTAGGACTCACTGACAAAAGCGGTATAAATACTTAAAATAAGATAAAAATCAATAGGATTTATAGATTTAAGAAAGTATTTAGTTAGATTTTATTATTGATTATTTTATTAACTTCTTTTTTGCAGACATTTACATCAAAAGATTCCATTGTTGTAACTTGAAGCCCTGCCTGTGAAGTGATTTTTACAGTAGCGTTACATTCGTCATGTTTAAATGCCATGTAACTTGGTTTTTCATTTCTTAAATTGTTTATTGGCTCAGATTCCTTACTGTATTTTTCCATAACTAAAGTTAGTGCTTCTATCTCAACGGAAAATGTCTCATTCGCCTGGGAATAAAATGGAAAAAATAGAAATGTGGAAATTATTGTGTAGAAAAGTTTTTTCATCTTAATTTATATTGTTTATTTTTTTATAACGCATATTTAATGTTGAGAAAATAGGTAAATTTGTACCAGATTTTTAAAAATATTTTTCAATTCAATTTTCTCCTTTTAAAATTATTAAACTTTTATAATTTAGTAAATTTATTTATCTTTTGAGGCTCCTATTATAAAAATATATAGTTAATTAAATTTCAATCATATTTTTTTCAGAGATTATTCCCCATTTTTGAAATTCTCTTCTGCAAAAATGACCGCCAGTTAAGTCCCCAAAAGCAGGTAAATAAAGAGTATTTGTATATTTATCTAAAGCAAAACATCGTAATGATATCTTATCTTTTAAGTCTTTAAGAATGAATTTAGGATGGTAATGACCACATATATTTAAAATATCTTTTTGGTTACAATTTAATGGTTCATGACTATAAATAAGATTTAAGGATCTCATGTTTTTTAAATAAATAATATTCTTTATTAAACATCCTCTATCATGATTTCCCTCAATAAAAATTATTTTATTTTTGTAATAGTTAGTAAGTTCTTCAATATTATTTTTCAAATTACTACTAAGGGCATATTTACTATGAAATAAATCTCCAAGAATTATTAATTTATTAGGTTTGAATTTATTTATTAATTTATAAATTCTATCAAAGTTAGATTTATCTCCTTCATTAGTGAGAGGTATGCCATTTTGCTGAAAATATTCTCCCTTTCCTAAATGAATATCACTAATTAAAAGTTCTTTTGTTTTATGAATAAAAAGAGATCTAGAGGGAAACATCTCCAATAGAGTATCACCCCAAAAAAGTTTTATAGAGTTTTTAATCTCCCCACTATTCATAGGACTTTATCAATTTATTAACTCTTTCCTCTATTGATTCATTACTAAGTGTGTTCCTTAATCTTTCAACCAATAAAGGAAATGAAAATGGGGTTGGTTTTTCAATGGTATTAAATATTAATCTGCAATTTGAAATTCGTTTTAAGCATTCTTTTATTCTTAAGCTTTCTAAATCATCTCTATTAACTTCTTGGAATGCTTGTTTAATTAACAGATGATTACTTTCATATTTTGTAAAAACGTCAAATAGTAAATTAGAACTAATTTGTAATTGATTTGGACTTTTTAAGTTTGATGGGCTGTGATTATTCACCAAACCACTTATTTGGGCTATTTTTTTAAATCTTTTCTTTGTAAGTTCAGAAAAGTTGATTGCACTTTGTAAGTCTTTTTCTAATTGATTAATGCTTAAAAGATCTTTTAATTGTTCTTCTATTTTGTAAAAGTCATATTTATTAGATGTAGTTAGGCTAAATCCAAAATCATTTGAAGTAATACTAAAAGTATTTTTATTTACTATAGTCAGTCTGTAAGCGAGCAAAAAAGCAATCCCTTCATTAACAAATTTGCCTTCAAGTGTAAAAACAAAAAGACTCTTGAAGTCTTTCCCTTCATAAAGCTCAACTAAAAGATCATTTTCTTTTGGAATATTAGAAATCCTTCTTTGCAAATCTAAAAGAGGTTTTAAAGATGTTATCTCTGGATTAAGAAATTTACTTGATGATTCAGGGATATTACAAATACTAATTTCTTTTCGTATGTTTTTACTTAAAAGATTTGAGATTGCTATTTGCCCCCCAATCCATGATGGAATAATTGAACTTTTTTTATTTGATCTTTTCACATAAAGTATCATATCTTTGAGTTTTACATATTCAAGAATTCTCCCAGCGAAAAAGAAAGCATCTCCTGATTTTAATCTTGAAGCAAAATTTTCCTCTAGATTACCAATAGTTTTACCCTTTATAAATTTAACAATAATATATTTATCACTTGTAATTGTGCCGATATTAAATTTATGAATTCTCTTAATATTATTATTACTTACGAAATATTTAAACCTATTATCTCCTTGATCCTTTTTTTGTATCTTTTTGTATTTTGGATAAGCCTTTAAACATTCTCCCCCATTCTCTAAAAAGTTTAAACACCAATCCCATTCTTCATCCTTCATATTCCTAAAACTCCAACAGTTTTTTATAGTTTCTTTTTCTACTTTTGGATCAAATCCCCAACCACATGCTAGAGATATTAAATGTTGTAAAAGAACATCAAATGATAATTCTGGGAGATTTATTTCCTCAACAATATCTGTATAAATAATTCTTCTCATTGCACTTAGTTCTATTAATTCTAGTGAATTAGTTGGCATAAAAATAAGTTTGGATTTTCCTCCAGGTTTATGAGAACTTCTTCCTGCCCTTTGAATAAGTCTAGCTAAATTTTTAGGACTACCTATTTGTACTATTTGCTCTACTGGTTGAAAATCTACTCCTAAATCAAGAGAGCTTGTGCAAATAACCCATTTTATAATTCCGTTTTTTACTCCTTCTTCTACATTTCTTCTATCTTCTTTATCCATTGAACTATGATGGATTGCTATCTTATTTCCCATTTCAGGATAGTAAAATTTTAAACATTGGAACCATTTCTCAGAGTGACTTCTAGTATTAGTAAAAAAAAGTGTGCTTTTATTTTTTTCTATTTCTTCTAAAAGATACTTATGACTTCTTAATCCTAAATGTCCGCTCCAAGGCAAAGTCCCTATCTCTTTTGGGATAATACTTTTCAATTCTATGATTTTTTTTAATTCACTTTTTATTATTGTTGGATTTTTTCCTTTGACTCCAACAATTACTTTACTTGCTTCGTAAATATTTCCAAGGGTAGCACTCATTGCCCAAATTTGAATATCTTTTTTTAGGGCTCTTATCGAACTTAAGGATAATTCACATTGATTACCTCTTTTATTTCCCATTAATTCATGCCATTCATCAATAATGATCGAAAATAAATTATTAAATAACTTCTTTGAGTTTTTATTAGCTATAAGTAAGGCTAGGGTCTCAGGCGTTGTTATTAATATATTTGGTGGCTTAAGAATTTGTTTGTTTTTTTCATAAGGAGAAGTATCTCCGTTTCTTATCCCAATAGTTATCCTTTTATCAACAAATTTAGCTGCTTTGTTTAAGGATTTTTCTAAATCCCTACTAAGAGCTTTTAGTGGAGTTATTACTAAAATATTTATACCTTCAGGCATATCTTTTTCTTTTAGTTTTAAAAGTGGCCCCATAAAAGCTGCATAAGTTTTGCCGCAACCTGTTGGTAACTGTATTATTCCATTTTCACCTCTAAAGTATGAATCCCATGACTCAATCTGATGAGGTAATGGTTCCCAATTGTTTTTTTTAAAAAAATCATTTATTAGGTTGTAATATTTATTATTTAAATTTCTATTTATCATTTTTTTTCCATCAATTTATAAGCATTTTCTATACTATCTGCATCATAAATTTTTTTATCTCTTCTCCATTTTGTTATCCTTGGAAATCTAACTGCTATTCCTGATTTGTGACGAGTTGAAAATTGAATATTTTCAAAAGAAATTTCGAATACTAAAAAGGGTTTTACAGATCTTACAGGTCCAAATTTTTCTATGGTATTTTTTCTAATCCACTTATCTAACTCTTTTATCTCCTCATTATTTAAGCCAGAATAAGCACTAGCAAATTTTGTCAGTTCTTTATCCTTCCAAAGAGCAAAACTATAATCTGTATATAAATCTGCTCTTTTACCACTGCCTCCTTTTGCATAAATTAGAACTGCATCCAGCTGCATTGGATCAACTTTATATTTCCACCAATTACCTTTTTTTCTTCCGGGAATATAACTCGAATTCTTATTTTTAATTACTAAACCTTCAGTATTGAAATTTCTTGATTCGTTTTTTTTATTCTCAACATCATCCCAATTAAATACTTTAAGTAAATTCGTAAGTCTTAATTTAAAAAAATATGGATCGGAAGTTTTATTTTTCCAAGTCAAATATAATTTTTCAAGTTTATCTCTTCTCTCATAAAGTATATTTTTTCTTATGTCCTCTCCATTTAGTTCAAGAAGATCATAAATAACAAATGAAATAGGCAGTTCTCTTTGAATCTTATTTGAGGGAGACTTTCTTCGAAGTCTTTTCTGTAATAATCCAAATTCTCTAGGACAATCTTTAGTTGAGTCCCATATAAGTATCTCTCCATCAATTACAAAATCCTCATTTATTAAAGATATTAGATTCACTAATTCTGGAAATGAATTATTTACTAATTCCTCTCCCCTAGTCCATATAGTTATATTTTTTGATCTTTTTATAATTTGTCCCCTAATTCCATCATACTTCCATTCAAATTGGTATTCATTTACGGATAAATTTTTCAAGGAAATATCTAATGTATTTGCTAATTGAAATGGATATGGCTTATAACCGAGCTCTTTTTGATCTAATTCCCCGCTAACCATAAAATTATATGTTTTAGCAGAGGGAACAAATTCACCCATTAATCTATGCGCAATTATAGATTCATCTATATTTGCTAATTTAGATAATGACTTTTTTACAATTCCTCTAGATACTCCGATCCTGAATGTTCCCGTCAATATTTTATTAAAGACTAAAAGATCTTCCTTTGGAATCATCTCCCAATATTCTTTAATCCTTGCAATTTTTTCTTCTTCATTAATCTTGTTTAATCCTGGAAGTTTATTTTTAATTAAATCATCAAGAGAAATATCGGTTGGTTTTTTTAATATTGTTTTATTTGATAATAGTAATGATATTACTTCAGCTGAGTCTCCTACTTTTTGATAACAAGTATTAATAAGCCACATAGGTAGTTTGTATGATTTTGAATAATATTCTCTCAATAATTTTCCGCTTATAAATCTTTTATTACTTTTGCCAATTAGTAAAAAAATAGTCCAAGAATTATTTAAAGCACTATTTGATAAAAAATAATTTATTAATAAATCTATTTTCTTATTAATACTATTATTTGAATCTAAATCAATAAATAATTTTGAGAACTTATTTAGACTCATTGCTTTGTTTTAAAGGATTCAATCTCAATATTTTCTTTAATACTGAGATATTTTGCCAAACTTTCTCCATCTCCATGGTCTAGAAAAACTTTCTTCGCTTGAGAGTTTTTTATAGTTTTTATTAGTCCATTCCAATCTGCATGATCTGAGATTGCAAACCCTTTATCGTATCCAGATCTATTTTTTAATGCTCTAATCAACATCCAGCCACTAGCGAAGGCTGTTTGATAATCGCCAAATCTTTTAAGTAAGTTAAATTTATTTTGCGATGGAGGCATCAATATTAAACTACCTTGATAATCTTTGGGTTTTATTCCAGGATTAATTTTTGCGAAATCTTGTAAATTTATACCTTGATCAATATATATATCATTGATTTTTTTAATATTACTATGAACATAAATATTTTTTATATTTTTATTTTTTAATTCGTTTAATAATCTTTGTGCTTTTCCTAATGAATAACAAAATAAGATTGAAGTCACATTTGGAGATTTATTTACCCATTCAACTATTTGATTTACAATCTTATTTGTTGAATCCCAATTAAATATTGGTAATGCAAATGTTGATTCACATATCAAAAAGTCAGTTTTTACTTCTTGATAATTTAGACATGTCTCATCTCTCTGCCTTTTAAAGTCTCCAGTAATAAGCCATTTTTCATTTCCTCCTTCTAATTTAATTTGAGATGAACCAAGAATATGGCCAGATGGATAAAATGAAATTTTTATCCCATTTATTTTAAAACTTTCATTGTATCCATGCGATTTCACTTTTATTTTTTTACCTATTCTTTCCTTTAAAAGAACACTTGTTTCAGGAGAACAAATATATTCTTCGCAACCAAAACTAATATGATCAAAATGAGCATGAGTAATTAAGGCTCTTTTTACAGGTCTAACAGGATCAATCGAAAAATCTCCATGACTACAAATAATCCCTCCATTTTCTTTTCTGATTAAATTGTTGTTCTGTTTTTCCAAAAATATTACTAACTAAATTTTATTGAATTAATTTATAAAGCCCAGGCCTGCTTTGTAAGAGATACAAGAGAAATTAATATTAATAAATAAATTACAAAACTGTTACTCCATTTTTGAAGGAATAAAGCAAAATTGAAATCTTTAAATTTATTTTCAATATCTTCTGAAGAACTCTCCTTTTTTATAATTTTGATATCGTTTTCTTGCAAGGACTTTATTTCTTCAATCAATTTAATCTCGCAAATAGAGAGTTTTTCAATATTTTCTAATAAATTTGAATTATTTTTCTCTACATAATTACTAACTAGTTCAATATTACTTTTATTTGATTTTATAAAATCATTTACGATTTTATCAGTGGGTTGGCCGCTTTTAATCTTTTCGAGAATAATATCCCTTGACCAAGAATTATCAAGTTCAATTAATGCGTTTTTAATATTCATGATTAAGTAGATTTACTTAATCATATCTATTTTTTACTTTTAATCGTGGTTCTTGTCTTTGATATATAAGATTTTTATTTTTAGTGCCTAACCAATTAATCTATTTGGAAAATAAATATTTTCTAAATTTTGCGACTCTTTTTTAAATGAAGAATTTTTATTTTCTTTTTCAGATTTTTTATTGCCAATTTCTATAGTTTCAGTAGACGCATTTTTTCCTGAATTAAAATAATCAATAATTTTTGCTAATTCCTCACTATTAAGCCTTTTGGATGACCCTTTTGCATTGATCCCTAAGGTTTTGCAAGCTAATATAATCTTATTAGTATCATAGCCAAGCTCTTTTGAGATTTTATAAATGGGTTTGCTTGATTCCATTTCTGACCTACAGTTATTCAGATTATATTAACTTATCTCTATTTAACTTGATATCATTAGTTAGTAAAAGAAATAAATTAATATTCAGTTTCCTCCAAATTTTTAAACTCTTTTCTCATTGTAGGGTTATTGTAGGTCAATTTCTTTACAGTGAGATCTTGAGATTTTGTGTTTGCACGTTGCAGATGTTGTTCGGAAAGAAGAAGAGCCTCTTTTGTTTTTTCTAACTGTTTTATTGTTTTATCTATTCCTGATATTGCTTCTTTAAATCTATCTGAAGCAAGTCTTACATTGTTGCCAACAGCATTTTTAAATTGGCTTAAAGTATTTTCAAAATTTGTGATGTCAACTTTTTTTGCTTTTTCTATTTCAAGTTCTTTTTTATATTTTAATGATTTTAATGAAGCATTTCTTAAGAGAGAAATTATTGGGATAAAAAATTGAGGTCTAATCACATACATTTTAGGATAACGATGTGATACATCAACTATTCCAGTATTGTAAAGATCACTATCTTGTTCAAGAAGTGATACTAATACAGCATATTCACAGGATTTTTCGTTCCTGTCTTTATCTAACTCTTTAAAAAAGTCTTCATTTCTTCTTTTATTAGTAGTTGTAGAATTCTCGTTTTTCATTTCAAACATTATTGAAATTATTTCTATATTTTCATTATCAAATTCTCTGAAAATATAATCTCCCTTACTGCCAGTCGAAATATCATTATCTTTTTCAAATATTGAGGTTTGAAAGCCAGTTGAACGAAGCTTATTAAATTCATTCTCACAATGTTTTTCTAATGTTTCTCCTTGCATTTTAGTGCTCAACTTCAAATGCATATCTCTTAGATCTGATATCTTTAAATCTCTTTCTTTGATTATTTCAAGATATCGGTTTTCTATTAGTTTTTCATTATTGAATTTTTCTTGTTTAATTTTTTCAATAGATATTTTAAGTTCTGTTTTTTCCTTTTCAATATGATTTATTGCATTAATGATTTCTTTCTCTCTTAATAATTTTTCTAACTTTGCTTGGTTACTTAAATCACTATTAAGTTTATCTATTTCGTTATTAAGAGATTTAATTTTATGCTCATTTGAAAGCTTAAATTCGTTTATTGCAATTATTTTATCTTTATCAGCTGAGTCTAATTTTGACTCAAGATCTATAATCTTTTTTTCCATATCTTTTTTTTCGATAACCATTTTTAAATGCATTTGCTTTTTAGCTAATTCTATTTCCTTTGATTTTTCCTCTTCTACAAATTTAATTCTTTCATTAACTTGATTTAAAAACTCTTCATTTTTAATCTGCGTAAGTATTTCATCAAAACTACTGGGATCTATCTTAAATGTTTTTCCACAAGAAGGACATCTTATATCTTTCATATGATTGTTTTAATAAATAGTTAATAAGGTTTATAAATATACTTAATTTAATATCCATTAAAAATAATGCTATAAATTAAAAGAATTTGAAATCTAAAAAAATTAGTAAAATTAACAGACTTTAGGACTTTTGATTTAAATAAGGCCAGATTTCTTTAATAGATTTATTTTATTTGCAAGTTCAATATCAGAGGATGATATATTTTGTCCCGGTTTTTTATTTTGAGGTAAGGTATAGCCACTATCATCTACAAACTCATCTTCGGCTAGATCAATATCATCATTTTGTTTAATGTTATTTGAATAATTCTGGTTATTCATATTATTCAAGTCTACTTTATTTCCAAATCCAAAATTTTCAATCCCACGAGCATCTAAAGCTTCTTCAACAAGTATTCCAACAACTTTAGATCTACTTATGGACTCTGATTGAGAGATCTTATCTATTATTTCTAATACTCGTTTTCTAGGGAGATAGCCTATCCTTTTTACATTAACTTCCATAGAATTCGTGCCATTGTCATTATTGTAACATTTCTGTCAAATATTTCTATACTCGTAAAAATGTTTTTCAATATTATTAATGTTTTATATGCAAGGTTTATTATGTTCTAAATTAGAAAATGCAATTTAAACTTAAAATGGTAGATAAACTTTATAATAATGCAGATAGTTTTTCTATGGCCTTTGATGAAGAATGGGAAAAAATTAAATGTGAAGATAAAAGTAAAAAAATCAAAAAAGTTATTGAGTTATTAAGAGAGCATCCTTTTGTAATAAGCAATCCTGAAATGGCAGAAAAGATTGCTAACTTTAGAATTAATTTATTAGGAAAATTTTAATGAATTATCTTTTAACATAGTAAGAAGGAATGGTGCTTTAGCTGAATATTTATTTAAAAATATTCTTTCTGATAAGGAGACAGGCTGTTGCTTATTTATCTTATTTATTATTAGTATTAACTTCTGTTTAGTTGATGATGTGAAGTATTTCATAAAATATACTAACTAATGACAATTTAATGAATTTTATTATGAAGTCAATAGAATAAATATTTAAAATAAGACTCTAATAATAAATTTATATTTATATTGAATTAGGGAGAATTAAAAAAACCTTTACTTGCTAGAAATATTATTATTCCTATAATTGGGCCAAGACCAAAAACTGTTAGCACGATTTTTGCAGTGGTCTTATTTTCTTCTACGTTTTTAGTATTTATTTTCTTGATAGAATTTTTTTTACTTTTTTTTGATTTCTTTTTCATATTTTTTAGAAATTAATCTTTTAAAGTTACTTTCTTATTTTCAACGGCTAAGTGAAAAATATAAAGTATTTTGGGAAAACGGGTATTTTTATATTGTATAATGAAAAATGATGTTTATATGATATGACTTCGACAAAAAGAGAGGAAGTTATTTCTCACCTAAGATATATTCGGTTAGAACTTCGAGATATGCATCACATGTTATTGAAAGAAGGTCTTTTACCAGATCCAGGTGAGGCAAGAGAAGTGCACGCTCAATTAGATGCTTTACACCAGCTTTTATCAGAAAAGAATAAAAAGAAAGTAAAAAGTCAATTTGATAATTTTTAAATTCTTTAGATAATTAAATAAAGTTTGTAGTGGATTCAATTTTTCTTCTCTTGTCATGCATGTTTTCTAACGTTTTATAAATATCCTTCAGTTGTAACTGAAGATTTTCTGTAGAACTTATATCACTAAGAGAATCCATTGCAGATAATAGGCTTTCCTTTGCATCTATTAAAAGTCTGCATTCCTTACTTCCAGCCTCATAAGACATAATTTTTTTTTTTTTAATAATATAAATATAGTAGGTATTTATCCGTATTGGTTGTTACTTTTGAGTAATACTTAGATAACAATGATATAAGTTTGATAAACATTACGGAATTATAAATAATAGTTTAGTTATTTAAGAATTATTTGATAAGCTCCAGTATTTATTAATAACAATTTGCTCATACAAAAAAATATTTATTAAAAATATATACTTATAAATTATTTATATTTCCAAGTTTAATTCAAATTGATGTAAATCTTTTTGATCTTTTTTCCGCATTTTCGATTTTATCCTTTTTCTTAAATTTGATTTTCTAGAACCATGCTTTTTATATACATTCTTTGAAATATCCCAATATCCTTCTTTTTGAGTAATTTTATATAGTTTTTTCCTTGCAGATCTTGAAGTTTCTTTAATATCAACTATTGGATTATTATAATTTATTTTATTTAAATTTTTATATTCTTCGTAATTAACAATTAACCAAGGTTCATGAATAAAGTGATTAGGTACATTTTTTAATTCTGGTAACCATTTTCTAATAAATTCTCCTTCAGGGTCATGGTCTTTCCCTTGTTTAACAGGATTATAAATTCTATTTGTATTTATTGATGTAGTCCCAGATTGCATTTGACATTGACACCAATGTATACCAGGTTCATAATCCACAAACTTTTTAGCCAACATTTCCCCAGATTCTTGCCAAGGGATCCATAAGTTATAACTAGCAAATGACATTAACATCGCTCGCATTCTAAAATTTAACCATCCATTATGGTTAAGCGACCTCATGCAAGCATCTAGAAAAGGATAACCTGTATTACCTTCGCTCCAAAGTTTAAGAAACCTATCATTTTTTCTTCTTAAATCATAAAAAAATGAATGAAATTCTTTAAATTCTAATTCAGGTTCACTTTCAAGTTTCTGTATAAAATGACAATGCCAAGCAAGTCTGCTTTTGAACATTTTGCTATTTATATCATTTTTAAAATTTACCTTTTTATAAATTTCTCTTATTGAGAGGCAACCCCAAGTTATGTAAGGAGAAAGTCTTGAACAATTATCCTTAGATTTTTCTGGATTAGATATATTTTTCCTATAAAGGTAAATATCTTTTTTTAAGAAAATTTCAAGTCTCAATAAACCCTCTTTTCTCCCACCTTTTAATCTCCCTAAACATTTATCTTCCTTAAATTTAAAAAAATCATCATTAGGAATATTTCCTAATCTAAAATTAACAGTATTTAATTTTATTTTAATTTGGGGTATCTTTTTTTCTAAATGTTTTTTCCAATTATTCGCCCAAAAATCTCTATTTGTTTTTCCTCTAAAAACAGCAAATTGTAAATATTCTTTCCAAGGAATATTATGTCTTATTGACCAATTTCTTATTTTCTGATCTCTTTTATACGTGTAATAATCTCCTGTTTCTTGATGACTATAGATACCCATAATTTTAAAGGATTTACTAATTTCTTCAAATGTTTCTATTACATCTCCTGTTCTAATAATTAATTCTTGCCCTAATTTCTTTAAATCTTGATTTAAATCAATTAATGATTCCTTACAAAATTGCCATTGTCGATCAGAATAAGAATTTTGTGACCAAAGATCATTTTCAATAATATAAATTGGTAATAATTTAAAATTTTTTGAAGCTTCAAACAAAGCTTCATTGTCCTGGATACGCAGATCTTTTTTAAACCATAAAATATTTATTTTTTCCAACTTTATTTTTTATTTATTTAATAATAAAGGTCAAAAAAATAAAACGTTATTTTGAAGTTGCTTTATATAGAAAAACTAGACTAAAAATAAAGAAAATTATTAGTGTTAATGTTAGTGGGGAGAAATTTATCATTTAAAACTCTTCTTATTTGACATGATCAATTGTCTTTATGGTATAAAAATTTTGATTTAAGCTCAATTACTTTTTCTCAAAAAATAAATAAAATCTTCAACCTCTTTTTTGGATACTAATTGATTGCCTTTCTGATATTTATTGATTTTATTATAAATTTTTGAAATCAAATTATTAAATGTTATTGAATAAGTCATTTTTAATACTTTTCTAATAGATAAAAAACCTCAACTCCAATTTTATCAGGTTTTGTAATTTTACATCCTTTATCAAGATTCATATCGCATTTACTATTTGCAGGAACTGATTTCCATGAACATATCTTCTCTTCGGAATATTTATTTTTTACTACCCAACCTTCACTTATGAATTTATCTATGGAACCTTTTCCACAAGAAATTGAAATTTCTAATTTTTTATTAATGTTATTTGAATTTGATTTTATATTATTTTGTTTCGTTTGAATTAATTGATCCTTTACACTACAGGATGTTAATAGAAATGTTATGAATATAAATCTGAAATATTTCATTTGTATTTGATAAGGTTTTTGAAATAAGTAATTAAACAGTCATTTTTCATTATTTTGATTCTATTACCTTAAGTAAGGTATCCATTTTGGACATGAGTGTTTTGACATCATCTGGTTCTGGAAGAATTAATTCCTCTGTGACAGCTAAGTGCATTTTTTTTAACTCAGATCTAAGATCTTTTAAATGCATTTTTACATCATCTTTTTTTTGAGCCGAGTCAGACATGAAATCTAATAAAAGAAATTTTTTACTTTGATTTTTTATAATATACTACAAAATTTTTATATTATAAGTAAATATTATTTACTTTCAAAGTTATCAATTTCTTTTCCTCCATTGCAAAAATTAACCGCAATCATATTTAAAGTTGCGATATCGTAATTATTTGATTTTAACTTATTTGGTATGTAAGCTTTTGCTTTGCTTTGACATTTTAATTTAGTAGCAGAATATTTTATTACAGGTTGAAAATATCCAACGGTTAAAAAAAATACAAATATTGAAAATAAGAACTTTTTTTCGTTTTTAAATAACTCATTGGTTTTCTTCTTAGTTCTTAATACATAAATAAGCCATTTGTCTGGTAATCCAATCTGAACAAATAAAAATTCAACCCACCAAGGAAGTTTTTTATCATTAGTTTGAACTGAGTTAGAGGGATTTTTCTTCTTTCTTTGCTCAAAAGTAGATTTTTTTATCTCCTGTTCGTTAATAGAATTTTTTTTCTCCATGTTGTCATTTGACTTATATGAATATAATAGTTTTATTTTGATTTGAAAACTATATATTTGTTTTTAAATTTTAATTTGATTATTCAAAAATATTTATTATTGTTTAATAAGTATATTTTTACCTAATGGCAAAGAAAAGGAGAAAATTAGATAAAAACTTTGAAAAAATTATTTATTCTTCTAAAAAAAAGATCGAATTAATATTGGCTAAGATTTATGATATTACTGATGATGATATACAGAAAGAATATATGTCAGCTTTTCAAGAAGTTGTTAATCTTTTTGATTTGGTTAAAAATGATTATGAGCTGGTTGGTTTTCATGAGGATTCTCAAGCATTAAATAAAAACTTTGAAGATGCTATTTCTAAATTTGAAGCTGAATATGAGATATAAAAGTTACTTTTTATAGGGAATCACTGGAATTTCTATTGGAATACCTTTTTCTAGCTTATATCTATTTATTTTTAATCTTTTTACGCATAAAATTTTATTTACATCTTTTTGACAAATTTTATATATTTCATTATTTGTTATTGAAAAAGCATTAAGGCCATAAAACAAAAAAGTAAGATAAGTGAAGATTATTTTCATGGATTTACTCTTACATTATTTACAGTATGTACTTAAAAGACACTCTAAGTCTTTTTTACTGATTTCAGTAGAAATAAAAACTTCTTGAGCAGTTTGGCCTTTCCTAGCAATAGCTTTGTATCCACTAATTGTACTTACTGATATCCTTATGGTTAAATTATTTGCCCTACCTCTAACTTTTGATATAGAAGCTGGCGTTACAGTTTTGATATTTTCATTAGATGCTAATTTCTTTAAAACTGGAATTAGACCTTCAATGTAAGTACTATGCGTGAGTACAATTCTTCCCAATATTAAAACTCCATTTCTAGGCATTCTAAAAGAAATACTTGAAAATCACGCAATTCTTTGAAACTTATTATTTTGATGATTTCATTAAATTAAAAATTATTATTTGTTATTCAACTTTTGTTATATTTAAATTATTAAATCAATTAAAAATGATCTTTCAAATTGGTTGGGCAGCATTAGCCGCCATATTTACTTTCTCAATAGCAATGGTGGTTTGGGGTAGAAATGGCGATGGATCTATTGATATTTAAAATATTTTGGGTCCTTTAGATTTTCAGGAGTTTGATAAGTTCCTTATTATAGGATCATTCATTTTGCTTGTTCTTATAACCATAGCGGTTGCTTATATCTCTTTTATATCTTGGAAGGATAAGAGAAGAGTAGAAAAATAATTATTTATTTTTCTATCTTTTTTCTTTTCTCTCTTTCTGAAAGTATTGTTTCTCTAAGCAATTCCTTTGCCTGTTCAAATTTTTTAAGGTTGCTTATGTATATACTTATATCCTTTTCAACTTTTGTTAAAGGTAGATTTAATTCATTTGTAAGTTTAGTTAATACTTCTAATTTTGAAATGTCTACCTCCTCTTTGAAGTCATTAGCTAGCGTAATAATTTTGTAAATTCCTAATATCAAGATTCTAGAGTAGTAGACTTTTTCTGAACTTTCTTGAATGATTTTGTTGGAAATTTCCTCAAGATTTTTATCGTTATGAGATTTAATTGTTGCTTCAGAAATTTTTAATATTTCGTTAGGATTAAAATTTGTAGAATTACATAAAGCATTAAAAAGGTTTTCCAAATGATCTTTTGGCTCGTATCCATTTGTCAGTTCTTTAAATGTTTCCGAAAGACCAACGCAAAAATATGAGTCTTGAATAAATTCGCTTTGATGATTTAAAAGGTTAAGCTCCACCAGCATTTCATCCACAATTCTTTTATACAAATTAGGAATAACAAATGGGAATTGCTCATGAAATAATGCTTTGCTATCAGAGACTGTCAATTTTTCTTTCAATTTTTTATATGTAAACCTTAATAACCTTAGCGTAAGTTGACTCAATATCGTTAAGATCTAATAAACTAATAAATATTATTATGATCCCTTTAGTTCTTGAAGAGTCTGGTGGTACCGAAAGGGTATTTGATATTTACTCTAGATTGCTTAGAGAAAGGATAATTTTCCTTGGAGAGCCGGTAACTAGTGATACAGCTAATAGGATAGTTGCTCAACTCCTTTTTTTAGAGGCTGAAGATCCTGAAAAAGATATATATATGTATATAAATTCTCCAGGGGGGTCAGTATATGACGGACTTGGCATTTTTGATACAATGCAACATGTCAAACCTGATATTAATACTGTTTGTGTAGGTCTTGCAGCTAGCATGGGCGCCTTTTTATTGGCAGCTGGAACCAAAGGTAAGAGAAGCAGTCTAAGGCACTCCAGAATTATGATTCATCAGCCTTTAGGTGGTGCAAGAGGGCAAGCAAGTGATATCAGAATTCAAGCTGATGAAATTTTGTTTTTAAAAGAGAGATTAAATGTCGAGTTGTCAGAAAGAACTGGTCAAGATTTAGACAAAGTAAAAGAAGACACAGATAGAGATTTTTATATGTCTCCTTCGGAAGCCGTTGATTATGGATTAATAGATTTAGTATTAAATAAAAAACCTGTTCCAGGAAGTTAAATTAATTTAATAACTGTGGAGTTCTGTTTTTTTCAGGAATAGTAGTAAATTCTGCAAGAATTTTAAGAAATTCTTCAGCATCCAATGTTTCTTTTTCTATAAGTATTTCAACCAATTTATCCATTGCTTCCCTGTTTTTATCAAGAATTTTATAAGTTTCTTTATAACATTCTTTTACCATAACTCTAATACTTTCATCAATCTGCTTTGAAATCGAATCAGAAACTTCACTTCTGGTCATAAGATCTCTACCAACAAAAACTTCTTGATTTCCACCTTCTAATGCGATAGGTCCTAAATTACTCATCCCAAATCTAGTAACCATTTGTCTTGCCATAGATGCTATTTGCTGAAAATCACCACCTGCACCTGTAGTTATTTCACCTTTACCAAAAACAACATCTTCAGCGGCTCTTCCTCCAAGAGCACCCATTATGCGAGCTTTTAACTGTGCTTTGCTTATTAATGTTTGTTCATCATCTGGTGTAAACCAAGTAAGTCCCTTAGCTTGTCCCCTCGGGATTACTGTAACCTTTTGTACTGGGTCATGAGCTTTTACAAGTGAACCAATTATTGCATGACCTATTTCATGGTAAGCAATTAATCTTTTGCTTCTTCCATCAGTGAGTGGAGATCCTTCCATGCCAGCTACTATTCTATCTACAGAATCGTCAATCTCTAAAATACTTATAGAACTTTTTCTCCTTCTAGCAGTTAAAATTGCTGCTTCATTAAGCAAATTAGCTAAATCTGCACCAGTAAAACCTGGTGTTCTTCTCGCAATACTTTCTAAGGTTAGGTTTTTATCTAATTTTTTATTTCTTGAATGAACCTCAAGGATTGAAAGTCTTCCTTTAATATCTGGAGCGTCCACTGTAACTTGCCTATCAAATCTACCAGGTCTCATCAGAGCTGAATCTAAAACATCTGGTCTGTTTGTTGCTGCAATAATAATAATTCCACTATTACCCTCAAATCCGTCCATTTCAGTAAGGAGTTGATTTAAGGTCTGTTCCCTTTCATCATTACCACCCCCTATACCTGCTCCTCTTTGACGTCCTACAGCATCAATCTCATCAATAAATATTAAACATGGACTATTTTCTTTTGCCCTCTTAAATAAGTCTCTAACTCTACTTGCACCAACTCCAACAAACATTTCAACAAATTCAGAACCTGATAGAGAGAAGAATGGAACACCAGCTTCTCCAGCTATTGCTTTTGCTAATAAAGTCTTACCAGTTCCTGGTGGTCCAACTAATAGAACACCTTTAGGGATTTTAGCTCCTACAGAAGTAAACTTTTCAGGCTTTTTTAAAAATGTGACAACTTCTTCTAAATCTTCTTTTGCTTCATTTACACCTGCAACATCATCGAATACAACACCTGTATTAGCTTCCATTGCAAATCTTGCTTTTGTTTTCCCAAACTGCATAGCTTGTCCAGGGCCTCCTGGCATTCCATTGGATCTTCTAGCAAGCAAAATAAGTCCGCCAATTAGTAGCACTGGAAATATTAAGTTACCTGCGATTCCTAATGCTGGAGGGGTTGTTTTAACAGGATGAACATCAAAACTTATCCCTTCATTCTTTAAATTGTTAATTAATTCAGGTGTTAGGCCAGGAAGATCAACTCTAAGTCTTTGTACTTTATTATCAAGATCGGAATCAACTGTTTCAACAACAGCATTTCTCCCTCCGTCATAAATATCAACTGAAGTAACTCTACCCGCTTCGATATAGTCTAGAAATCTTCCATAACTCATTCGTGCAACTGCTGCATTTTTAGGAGCTATTGTGGTTCCGTTTGATTTGAGAGAATCTACATCATTATTTGATAATAGCTGCCATGATAATCCTACAACGATAGCTATCGGTAAAAGCCACAATATAATAGTTTTAAATTTTTGATTCATTAATAACAACAGGTCATTAAATCTAATTCTAGAATGTGTTAGTTAATTTCGTTGAAAATTTTTAATCTTAACAAAAAGTTTTATGCAAAAATATTATTATAACTTCATACTTATTCCCAGAAATAGTTTAGTTGTCTTACCTCATAAATCTATATGAATTTCCAAATCAATCAAAAAGTAAAGTTAACTGTACCTTTGCCTTACTTAAAAACATCTGACAACATGCCTATGCTTAGACCTCCAGATCTTGTAGCAATTGATGAAATTGGTCAAATTTCATCTATAAAATCTCCTAATTCTGTTGAAGTTAAGTTTAGAAGGGGATCATTTTTAATAGATGTTGACAAATTGGAATTAGTAGAAGATTAGAATCTATTTTGCCAAATTCTTTTTAATTGATTACAGTAACTTTCTTTTCCGCTTATAATCAGTGACGGATTTAGAAGGTACTTTTTAGCGGTCTCTAATATTTCCTTTGAATCAATTTTAGAAATCTTTTCAATAAATTTTTCATCCAGTTTTGGATCCATATTTAATCCAAGTAGTTGAACCTTTCTGTTAATTATTTCTTCTGTGGTTTGGGAAGAAAATGAAATTGCTGCTTTAAACTTGATTTTTGCTAAATCGAGTTCATCTTTTGATAAAAGACTAGTAGTAATTTGATCCCATAAGTTCAATAGATGATGAAAAGTATCAACACAGTTATTAGTAGATGAAGATAAATAAATTAAAAAAGGCGATAAATTTTTTCTTAATGGATTAAAAACCCCAGCATCATAGGTTAAGCCATTACTTTCTCTAAAAATTCTAAAAAGTTTTGAGCTCATCCCATAGGCCAAATAAGATTCTAATATTTTTAGGTTTACAAAATCATTGTGTTTAGATGAGCATGTTTTATTACCAATTAAAAAGATAACTTGGTTTGTATTTTGATAATGCACTTTACATTGTTTATTATGAAGATTCCTTCTGTCCTTTTCATAATTTAAATTCTTATTAACTGATCGATTAGGAATTATTGAATCAATATTTTGCATATTTTTATAGTAAAAATTTGATAAAAGTACTTTTTTTCTTTTCTTAAAATTATTATATTCATCTAAAATATCTTCATAATTTATATTATTAATATTTTTTATGTAACCATTTGTATCGTATGCGTATGGATGGTTTTTATAAACTAATTTTTTCCAATTTTCAAATGCTTTAATAAAGGGATTTTCTATTGATTTCTTAATATAATTATTAGTATTTATCTTGCATATTTTAAATTGATCTTTAGATAAAATTGGTTTCTCTATAATTAACTTTAAAAGTGGATAGACGTCTTTAAAGTATAAATTTATGGATTTTATATTAATTAATATTCCATCTTCAAAGGTTTCACAATTTAAATCTGCTCCATATGAATCAATATAATCTGATAATTTGAAATTATCATAACCTTCGCAACCCCTAATAATTAATGAACTTAAAATTTGATTAATCCCTCTTTTATCCTTACTGTCTTTATTACTTCCTCCTGAAATCCATATACTTGCAACTTTTATATTACTTTCATAATCCAAATAATAAGAATTCATAATTAAATCTTTTCAATAATCAAAGTAAAGTTTTCATCTGACAAGTAATTAAAAATTTTTTTAAAATTTTCTATGCTACTCCAATATTCCATATTTTTTTTATATTCTAATTGAGGGTTTTTCCTATCCCATAAAAGATTATTTCCAAAAAATTGAGTTAGCTGATATGGTGTTTCTAAATTAAATATATAATTACTATTTACAATTCTTGAAGCTCTTTTAAGTTCTTCTCTAGAAATATCTCTTTCTATAAACAATTTATTCATGGTCTTTTCTAAAATTTTTTCTATTGCTAATAAATTTTCTTTTTTAAAAGATATTTCGATAATAAATAGACTGCCAAACTCACCTGAATGTACATCAGCATAAACAGACTCTGCAAGGTTATTTTCCTCCTTAAGAGGTCTTATTAATTTTCCATTATGTCCATCGCATAGAATAGAAGCAAGCATCTCAAAAGCTAATATGAATTTTTGATCTGTGTTAGGGGGTATCTGCCAAGCAGTAAATATTCTAGAAAATTCTATTTCCTTAAACTTAATTATTTTCTTGCCATTTTTAATTAAAGATTTATGTCTAGGAATCTTATTTGTATAATTTTCATGTTTTGAATAAGGCAGTTCAAAATTGTCAAATATTTCTATCGCGTTTGTAGGTAAGTTTCCTGAAAAGGCAAAACAGATATTTTTCAAAATATATTGTCTTGAATGAAATTTTATTAGATCATTTATTGTTAGAGATTTTACGATCTCTTTTTCTCCAAGAATAGTTTTACTATAAAAGTGATCTATCCAAACTTCTTTTAAAAATAAACCAAAAAGCCTTTCATCTGGCTGGTCTAACGATTGCATTATTTCTTCAATAACTACAGATTTTTCTTTAATAAATTCTTTATTATTTAGATATGGATTTAAAACTAAGTTTGTTAATAAATAAAGGGTCTCTTTAAAATTAGCTGATGGTGTGAGAACGTAGTAATGTGAATCATCATAACCAGTAGAAGCATTACTATTACCCCCAAGAGACTCTATTTTTTTATCAAACTCTCCGGGTAAAGATTTTCTACACCCTTTAAAAATCATATGCTCTAAGAAGTGAGCTGTTCCTCCTTTATCTTTTTCTTCAAATGAAATCCCCCCTTTACACCAAATATCTATTGAAATTAATGATGAATTTTTCTTATTAACAAAAACACTATCTGTTTTACTTGGGTGTCTCCAATATTTGATTCCTTCAATATCCATTTAGAAAAATTTTCCCTACAATTAAATTACTTTAACTTTGTCTTTGGCTGATTCTTTAAATACAACAAAATTAATTGATCCATTTATCTTATCTTTATTGAGGAATATTGGTGAGAAGAGATCATTATTAAATAATCTCGAATCCATAAATATTAATTCTGACTTCTTAAATATTGTAAGTGATAATAAACAATGCGAATTTTATATAGAGAATCAATTTCATAAAGCAAAAGGTTTTAGAAAATTACATGTCGAAATAGCAGAATTTTCAAATAGTTTAAAAATCCTTCACGTTGTTTTTTTTCCTGACCCCAATTTTAATATCCCAATTTTTGGTTTGGATCTTGTAAAAGTTAATGAACTTATAACAGCTGCAATAGTTGATTTGTCTCCAGTTTCATCCTCAATTAATTATGAATTAGAAACTCAACTAATAGATGCAAACAAAGATAATTTTGGAATTAAGAGAAAAATTCCAGAATGGGGAGCAATTTTTTCTGAACATGTTTTCTTTGCATCACTAAAAAATAAAGAAGATCAAAATTATTTTTATAAAATAGTAGATGAATATATTAAAATTTTAGTAAATTATTCAAAAAACATACTTCCTGATGAAGAACCACAAAATATTCAGGAACGTATTTACTATCAAAAACAATATTGTATTCAACAGATGAAAAATGAAAAAACAAGTATGGTTTTATTAAAGTATTTTGATAAAAAATGGGTAGATAGATACATCAGGGAAATATTATTTGATTTTTAATGCATACAATGAAATTTCCAAAGTTTTTTTTATTATCTTTAATCCTCTCACCATTTTTATTGATAAATTTTTCTTGTTCTAATGAGAAAAAGTCAAGAGAGTATGAGAATTTAAATTTAGAACAGGATATTGTTCCATCCTTAAAAGGTGTAGCTGCATTAGGACAACTTTCCCCAGCTGGTGAGGTAAGAAAATTAGCTTCTCCCGTAAGTCAATTTGGGACTTTTCCAAGAGTTATTGAATTATTTGTTAAAGAAGGTGATTATGTAGAAAAAGATACTGTTTTGGCAACATTTGAGAATAGAGAAAAATTAAAATCTGATCTTCAAAAAAAAGAATCTCTTTTAGAAACTAATGATCTTGAAATCTCTTTAAAAGAAGATCAACTCAAAAGATTTAAATTAGCTATTGATAAAAATGCATACTCAGAAATTCAGTTTTCTCAAAGAAAGGATGAACTTTTAAAACTTAAAAAACAAAAAATTATTAATTTGGCTGATAGAAAAGCTATTTTAATCGATCTTTCTAATTCACAACTTCGTAGCCCCATTAACGGTTATATCTTATCCATCAATACTAGGGTAGGAGAAAGATCAAATTCAGATGGAGTGTTGGATATTGGAGCAAGTCAAAATATGGAAGCTACTATTGAAGTCTATGAGTCAGATATTGATAGGGTATTTCTTAATCAAAGTGTAGAATTAACAAGTGAAAATGGTGGATTTGAGGATAAACTTTTTGGATTTGTAGTAAGAATTAATCCGAGGGTTAAACAAAGAAAAGTTTTATCTACTGATCCTACCGGTGATGCTGACGCAAGAGTTATTGAAGTTTTAGTAAAATTAAATCAGGAATCTATTGAAAAAGTAAAGTCGTTTGCTGGAATGAAGGTAATCGCGAGATTTATACCTAAATGAATTTTATCAAATTCAGGAAAATACCATTAGCCTGGCTTCTCTTAAGTCGCCAACCCCTAAGATTACTTGTTGCTGTTGCAGGTATAAGTTTTGCTGGAATTTTAATGTTTATGCAGTTAGGCTTTCGTGATGGTTTGTTTGATGCAAGCGTTACTGTACATAGATTGCTAGATGCGGATTTAGTTCTAATAAGTCCTAGATCAAAAAGTTCTATAAGTATGAGCGGCTTTCCTAAAAGAAGATTAATACAAGCTTTAGCCCAAAAAGAAGTATTATCAGTCGCACCTGTGAATTTAAATTATCTTCTTTGGAGGAATCCTGAGAATTTAAAAACAAGATCAATACTTGCTTTGGGGTTTAATCCTGAGGATTCACTTTTAATTGATGAGGAATTTAAAGCTAAAGCGGAAGCCTTGAAAAATCCTGGACGAGTATTATTTGACACACTATCAAGACCTGAATTTGGTCCTATAGAAGAATGGTTCAGTAATGGAAGAAGTGTTGAAACAGAAGTTGCTGGTAAAAGAGTAAAAGTTGAGGGATTGGTAGAGTTAGGTCCATCATTTGGAGCAGATGGAAACTTAATTACAAGTAGAGAGACATTTCTTAGACTATTATCAGGCAATCCTAAAGGTAGTATCGAAATTGGACTAATAAAACTTTCTGCTGAATCTGATCACCAATTCATTAAAAATATTCTTAATAAATCACTTCCTAATGATGTGAGAGTACTAACCAAAAAGGAATTCATCGATTTTGAGAAAAATTATTGGAGAGATAGTACAGCAATTGGTTTTATCTTTAGTCTTGGGGCTTTGATGGGTTTTGTTGTTGGATGTGTTGTTGTATATCAAATATTATATAGCGACGTAAGTGATCATCTTCCTGAATATGCAACCTTGATGGCCATGGGGTATAGATTAAAGTCATTGTTATTTGTTGTTGCTAGAGAGGGATTTTTACTCGCTTTATTTGGTTACATACCAGCATATTTTTCTGGTCAGATTTTATATGCAGTAATAAGAGACTCAACTAAATTACCTATTTCAATGGATTCAAGCAAAGCTGTCCTTATTTTTATACTTATTTTAATTATGTGTATGGGTTCTGCTGCAATAGCCATGCGAAAATTAGTTGATGCTGATCCTGCAGAAATATTTTAATAATTGATATGGTTTTAGATAAAACACAAAAAAGTCTTTCAATAAGAGACACAGTTTTAATTAATAACTTAAGTCACTCTTATGGTTTAGGAGAAAATAGAAAAAAAGTTCTTGATGGAATTAATATGAATATTAAAAAAAGTGAGGTTGTTTTATTAAAGGGACCTTCGGGTTGTGGTAAGACTACTCTTTTGACATTAATAGGTGCACTAAGAACTTGCCAAAATGGAAGTCTTAATGTACTAAGTGAAGAGCTAAATGGTGCTTCAAGAAAAGTTAGGCAAAAGCTTAGAAGAAATATAGGTATGATATTTCAAGGCCATAATTTACTAAGATGTTTAACTGCTGAACAAAATGTTCAAATGGGAGCAGATCTAATAAGAGGACTTACTTATTTACAAAGAAGAGAAATTGCCAGAAGATGGTTATCTGAAGTGGGACTTGAGGAACATCATAGGAAATTGCCAAGCGATCTTTCTGGAGGACAAAAACAGAGAGTTGCAATAGCAAGGGCTTTGTCTGCGAATCCTAAATTACTTTTAGCTGATGAACCTACATCAGCTCTTGATAGCGTTACTGGTAGAGAAATTGTTGCTTTGTTAAGAAGGCTAGCAAAGGACCAAAATTGCTCAGTTCTAATGGTTACCCATGACCCTAGAATTTCAGATATGGCAGATAGGATTTTAAATATGGAGGATGGAAAGATTTTTAGCACCCATGGTGAGTTAAAATATTAAAAATAAAAATTTTTATGGCCAAGAGAAGAAATTTAAAAAAAGAGAAGCAAGAACGAAATCGTGCATATGCAAGAAAGTTCAAGAAAAGAAAATTACGTGGTGAAGTTAGATCAGAGGGGATTAACGTTACAGGAACTATTAATAATGGTGGGGCTGCAGATTAATAGTTTAGATTGCACTTAATTTAGGTAATCTATTTCCAATCATTATGAATGTAAGCATTGTTATTCCTACCTATAACAGGAAACCTATTTTAATAAAATGTTTGCATGCTTTAGAAAATCAAAAACTTAATAAACTTATTAATTCTTATGAAATTATAGTTGTAGACGATGGATCAAAAGATGGTACGACTGAATGGATAAAAGAAAACCAAAGAAAGCTACCTCATGTTGTTTTATATGAGCAAGAACATGGTGGGCCAGCTATTGGTAGAAATCTTGGTGTATTAAAATCAACAGGTGATGTTATTATTTTTATAGATAGTGATCTTGTTGTAGTTAATAATTTTATAATTAATCATGTTAGTAAACTTAATAAATACTGGATTAAAAAAAATAAAAAATGTTTTACTTACGGATCTGTAATAAACACATCTAATTTTCAAAATCCTCTTTCAGAGGATAGCAAGATAACTGATATCTCATTCGCTTATTTTGCGACTGGAAATGTAGCTATTTCTAAGGAACTACTCTTGGATGTAGGCTTGTTTGATACTTCATTTAGTCTATATGGATGGGAGGATTTAGAACTTGGTGAAAGGTTAAAAAAAATTGGTGTAAAACTAATAAAGTGTCCTGATGCTAAAGGCTTTCACTGGCATCCAGCTTTTAATTGTGATCAGATACCACTATTACTGAATAAAGAGATTGAGAGGGCAAAAATGGCCTTAATCTTTTATCAAAAACATAAAAATTTGAGAGTAAGGTTTATAATTCAATTTACGATTTTCCATAAATTATTATGGAATGTTTTATGTTTAGGTGGATTAATCAATACTAATTTAATATTTCCTTTCTTAAAATTCTTAGTTAAATCTGGTAGAAGTGGAATAGCAATGGAAATTTTAAAATTGCCTCTAAATTATGTTTATGTTAGTGAACTTTATAAACTTAGTAAGAAATAAACTTTTTCGTTATGAATCTCAGTTTGCTATTATAGTTAAGTAAATTTTAAACCACACATCTGACAGTTTCGGGTGATTCAATAATAGAATTTCCCGTCAGATGGAGGCTAACCCGAAACTTTTTAAATATGGCTGTTGTTACTCTTTCCGAAATGATGGAAGCAGGTGCTCATTTTGGGCATCAAACTAGACGTTGGAATCCAAAGATGTCTAAATATATATATTGTGCTAGGAATGGCGTTCATATTATAGATCTTGTTAAAACTGCAGTTTGTATGAATGATGCCTATAAATGGGCTAGATCCGCAGCTAAGAGTGGCAAAAGATTTTTGTTTGTTGGAACTAAAAAACAAGCATCTGACGTAGTTGCTCAAGAGGCATCAAGATGTGGTGCAGCTTATGTCAATCAAAGATGGTTAGGAGGAATGTTAACCAATTGGACTACTATGAAAGCAAGAATTGAAAGATTAAAAGATTTAGAGAGGATGGAATCTAGTGGTGTTATAGCAATGCGTCCTAAAAAAGAAGCAGCTGTACTGAGAAGAGAATTAGAGAGATTGCAGAAATATCTTGGTGGACTTAAAAATATGAGAAGGTTACCTGATGTAGTTGTTTTAGTTGATCAGCGCAGAGAGACAAATGCTGTGCTTGAAGCACGTAAACTTGATATCACTCTCGTATCAATGCTTGATACAAATTGTGATCCTGATTTATGTGAAGTTCCAATTCCTTGTAATGATGATGCAGTTAGGTCTGTTCAGCTTGTTTTAGGTAGGCTTGCTGATGCAATTAATGAAGGAAGAAAAGGTTCTAATGATCAAAGAAAAAATTAGTCAATTTTAAATTACCCTTATATAAAACTTTTTAATACAAATTTCATTCAATTAAAAACATGTCAAACATTACAGCAAAATTAGTTAAAGAGCTCCGCGATAAGACAGGAGCTGGAATGATGGACTGCAAAAAAGCATTAAATGAAACAGATGGAGATGTTGAAAAAGCTATTGAATGGCTTCGAAAGAAAGGGATTGCTAGTGCTGAAAAGAAATCAGGTAGAGTTGCCGCAGAAGGTTCTATTGGGAGCTATATCCATACAGGATCAAGAGTTGGAGTTCTTCTTGAATTAAATTGTGAGACTGATTTTGTTGCTAGAGGAGAAATTTTTCAATCTCTTTTAAAGGATGTTGCTATGCAAATAGCAGCATGTCCTAATGTTGAATATGTTTCAATTGATGAGATACCTAATGAAGTCGTAAAAAAAGAAAAACAGATTGAAATGGGTAGAGATGATTTAGCTGGTAAACCTGATCAAATCAAAGAAAAAATTGTAGAGGGGAGAATATCAAAAAGATTAAATGAATTAGTCTTATTAGAACAACCTTATATAAAAGATAGCTCATTGTCTGTAGAGCAATTAGTTAAAGAAACAGCTGGTAAGATTGGTGAAAATATTAGAATTAGGAGGTTTACAAGATATACCTTGGGAGAAGGTATTGAAGTTGAGACTGTAGGTTTTGCAGAGGAAGTTGCATCAATAAAATCAAATTAAAATATTGGATAATTATTTATTTAAAAAAAATCAAGAAAAAGCTGATAATCAACTTCTACTGATAGAAGATCGAAAATTAAAAATAAGAAAGGATCTTCATATGATGTACTTCTTATATTTAAATCGTATTAGGTCAGAATTTTTTAACTATATAAGAAAAGCTATTAGTTCTATAGAGGAATCTAAGACAACAATTAACTTAAGTAAAAAAGAAATGCAATCAATAATAGCAAATGATATTAATCCTTTGATAAATGAGATGATGCCCTTTATAACAATAGAACAATTAACCTTAACAAAATACTCCTTTCAAAATAAGTCATTAAAAGCTGATCATTTCCCTGAGAAAGATCTTGATTTAGATGTCAAATCTTTTTACAAAAAAGATAATATGACTTATTTATTAAATATTTCTTCAGAATGTAAATACTATAGTTTTTCAGAAGAATCTGAATTGAATTCATCAATTAATTTAGATAATTTTAATTTTGATTATCAAAATCTAATTGATTACGGTAATATCGATGATAAGCAAACTTATGATTCAGTAAATAATGAGAAAATAATAGATGGAACATTAAGTGATTTCGATATATTAAAAAATGATCAAGAAAATTATAAAAATATGCAAATTTTTTATGAAATCTCAAACCTTTTAAATTGGTCTGAGTGGCTAGATTTTTCCTTGTCTTGTCAATTAAGGAAAATAACTTATCAAATGAATAATATTCTATTTTTAAAAAAGATTATTAAGAATAAAATCAGTAGTGAATTTCTTGACTATATTTCTGATAATAATTTTTTAATTGCAAATCCATTTCCATTTGTTAATTTATTTGATTTAAACAATAAGGAATGCATTAATTTTGATAATTTTGATAAAAATTCAGATTATTCCAAAATTTATTTCTTAAATTTAAATATTACAGAAATTGAATTTTTTGATATAAATTTAAATATTATTAGGAATAAGATAACTGATTTAAAATATCAAATGCATTTATTAATCAAAAAAGAAAAATATTGGAATAATAAAAAGTTATATGCTAAAAGGAATAAATCCATTATAAATAAAATATAAATTCCTATATAAATAATTGAAGCTAAAGGATACTGAAATTGAGAAAATAAAAAATTGGATGCGAACTCTTCAGAAATCTTTAACTTTAGAAACTGAAGCTGAATTTATTAATATTTTAGGAAAAGAAAAATACTTCAATGATTTTTTATACGAATCCTTAAAAACTTTATCGAATTTTAAGTTGTCTGAAGAGTATATACATCATCTTAAAAAGTTTTCTCACAAGTACCAAGAATATAATCAATTAGACTTAAATCAAAGAAAAAGAGTAGTAATAGATACACGAAAGATACTTTTTAAATTAAGCAGAAATTTAGAATCTCCTATACCAAATAAGACTTTATCAAATAAGTTTATGTCTGTTAATTCAGATATAGATATTATTCATGGGGTAGGCAAGGTAATAAAGGATAATTTAAATCAATTAGGATTATTTAATATAAATGATTTATTAAAATATTTTCCAAGAACTTATTTGGATTATACAAATAAAGAAAAAATAATAAATTTGCGCCCTGATAATATATATACATGTAGCGCCTATATTAAGAAATTCTATATTTATAAAAGTAAAAAAAATAATAATCTTTCTATCATGAATATTATTGTTTTTGATGAAACATCATCAATTAAAATTACAAAATTTTTTCTAGGCCGAAGATTTCGATCATATAGTTTTTTTGCAATTCAAAAAGAAAAATATAAACCAGGATTAAAAGTTGCAATATCTGGAAAAGTTAAATCTTCAGAGTATGGTAGAGCATTTGTAGACCCTCAAATAGAAATTTTGAATGATAATAATTCTATAAATTTTTCTGGAAAAATTCTTCCTATATACTCTTTGTCTGAATCTATTTCGAATTTTACTTTTATAAAAACCCTTAAAAAAGTATTGCCTTTTGTAAGTGATTATCAAGATTTATTGACGAAGAATCAACTAGAGAAATTATCGTTATTTTCCTTGAGTGAAGCTTTAAAAAATATACATTTTCCAAGCTCTCAGTTAAATCTTATAGAGTCAAAGAAAAGATTATTATTTGATGAATTATTGCTTTTACAAATAAAATTTTTATTAAAGAAAAATAAAAGAAATAAATTATTAGTAAGTAGTAATTTTTATTTAAAAAGAACTTTACTTGATCAGTATTTAAATAGTCTTCCATTTAAGCTAACGAAATCCCAAAATAATGTTTTAGAAGAAATAAAAATAGATCTTTCAGGAAAAAATCCTATGTCTCGATTACTCCAAGGTGATGTAGGTAGCGGTAAAACCATAATCGCAATAGCTTCTCTTTTGTATATTGTTGAAAGAGGAAACCAAGGAGCCTTTATGGTTCCTACTGAAGTATTAGCAGAACAACATTATCAAAATTTATTAAATAATTTAAACTCTATGTTTGTAAATGTTGAGTTACTTACTGGGAATACTTCTCAAAAAAAAAGAAAAGAAATTTTTAGAAATTTAGCTAATGGTCAAATTAATATACTTGTTGGAACGCATGCATTATTTGAAGAAAAAGTGATTTTTAATTCTCTTGGTATTGTGATTATTGATGAACAACATAGATTTGGAGTAAGTCAAAGAAATCGTTTATTAAAAAAGGGTGAAAATGCTCATTTATTATCAATGACGGCCACTCCAATACCAAGAACACTTGCTCTATCTATCTATGGAGATTTAGATGTTAGCCAAATTACTGAATTGCCACCAGGCCGTAGGCCAATCAAGACTAATATTGTAAGCGAAAAAAAACTTAAAGACTTATACGTAAAAGTTGAAAGTGAAATAATAAAAGGCAAACAGGTTTATGTTGTGTTGCCCTTAATAGAAGAATCAGAAAAGTTAAATTTAAATTCAGCTAATAAAGTTTTCGAATACCTTTCTAAAGAGGTTTTTCAAAAATATAATATTGGTCTTTTGCATGGGAAACTTAACTCATCTGAAAAAAATCAAATTATAGAATTATTTCTTAAAAATAAAATTAATATATTGGTTTCAACTACTGTAATTGAGGTGGGTATCGATGTACCAAATGCCTCAATAATGATTATTTATAACTCAGAGAGATTCGGATTGTCTCAGCTCCATCAATTAAGGGGTAGAGTTGGCCGTGATTCGTACGAATCACATTGTTATTTAGTAACTAATGAGAATAATATCACAACTAATAAAAGACTAGAAGTTCTTAAAAAGTCAAACGATGGATTTTTTATCGCAGAAAAGGATTTAGAATTACGTGGTCCTGGCCAAATATTAGGTTACAAACAATCTGGACTACCTGATTTTGTTCTTGATAATTTGCCAAATAATAAAATTCTTATTGATAAAGCAAGGGAAGAGGCTATAAATATTCTTAAAGAGGATCCTAATTTAGATAAAAATATTATTATAAAAAAGGCTCTTAACGATAATTTAAATAATAAATATACACATGATTTCTTAAATTAATAGTATAGTTAAATTCTTGATGTTTTTTTTTTTTGTGCAAATATAAAATTATCTCAGATATTTTTAATTTTGAAACCTTGGAATCAAATCCCAATTATTGATAATACGGAGCCATTAATATCAATTGAAAAATACTTCAAATTTATTGATCCTCATCCTTATTATAAATTAGGCGCCCCATATGAGAATAAAAATAAAATTTGGAGTCTTAGAAAGGGGGTGGTTGATAAGTTAATGAAGGCTAATAAATTACTTAAAATTATTAATAAGAATTATTCGCTTATTATCTATGATGCATGGAGACCTATTGAGGTTCAGTCTTTTATGTTTAATCGAGCTTTAGAAACTGAGCTTAATCGTAAAGGGTTAAGCATTTCAAAAGATAAAAATAATCATCCTGAGGTCTTAAAAAAGGTAGAAAGATTTTGGGCCTATCCTAATTTAAATAAAAAATATCCTCCTCCACATTCGACAGGCGCAGCAATAGATTTAACGATAATTGACGGTTCAGGAGATTTGATTGATATGGGTTGTGAAATAGATAATTTGGATAGCAAGTCTGTGCCTGATTTTTACAAAAATAGTACTTCAAAAGATGGAATGCTTTGGAATATTAGGCGTAATTTACTTAAGAATGTTATGTGTTATTCTGGGTTTTCCCAGCATCCAAATGAATGGTGGCATTTTAGTTATGGTGATCAATTATGGGCGTGGCAAAATGATTTTAAAAATGCAATTTACGGCAGAATTTAATTACAGATTAATTTGTTAGGAGATCTAAAATAAATGAATCATCATTCTTATTGATGAAATCTCCAAAGTCTTCTACTGAGGATGTCTTTTTCCACTCAAGTAGTAGGGGCTTTAATGTTTTTTCTAAATCATCGAGCGCCATTCTTTGTAAGTAAGGCTTTGCTAATCTTTGTAGATTTTTGCTCCCTCCTAACCAGACTTGATACTTATTTAGTCCACTACCTACTAGTGCTAGTTCTGCCATATATGGTCTTGAACATCCATTTGGGCAGCCAGTAATCCTAAATAATAATGTTTTATCTATTTTGCACTCTTTAAGTAGATCATCTATTCTCTGGAGTATATCTGGTAGTATTCTTTCAGCTTCAGTCATTGCTAATCCGCATAGTGGAAGTGCTGGGCAAGCTAAAGCATGTCTTTGAATATCATTGATGTCTTTAAGATTTCCATAACCAATCTTTTTTAAAATATCTTTTACTTTATTTTTATGTTTGTTATGAATATTACATAGTAAAAAATCTTGATTTGGTGTAAGCCTTAAATCTAAATCAAATTCTTCTACTAGCTTTCTAATGAATGATTTTTTTTCACCAGCGAGTCTTCCTGAAAGAAGCGGCAAGCCAACAAACCAATGATCTTCATTTTGCTTTTGCCAGCCTAAGTAGTCTATTAATTTATTTTCAGGTTCCTCTCTGACTGGTTTAATTTCTTTTTTAAAGTATTTTTCGGTTAATATCTCTTTAAACCAAGATATACCTTTTTCGTGGAGGAGATATTTCATTCTTGCATTTTTTCTAGATTTTCTGTCTCCATAATCTCTTTGGACAGCAACAATACTTTGAACTAACTCAAAAATATCTTTTTCTTCTACATAACCAAGAGGATCTGCGATCCTTGCAAAAGTTTCTTCATTATTATGAGTTCTCCCCATTCCTCCACCAATATAAAAATTACATCCTTCTAAAAGACCATCATTATTTGTAAACGCGACAAGTCCTATATCATTTGTAAGCAAATCTACAGAATTATCTCCTGGAACTGTCACTGCACATTTAAATTTTCTTGGCAGATAAGTTGATCCATATAACGGTTCATTCTTTATTCCGCTATAAACATTTTTATTAAATTGTAATTTTCTATTAGCTTCTATTTCTTTATCAGGTTTAATTCTATATGCCAAGTCACCATCTGCCCAAAGTTCCAGAAATGTTCCTTGAGCAGCAACAGGAGTTAAAAGATCTGCAACTTTAATTGCTAAATCCCTTGCAATTTTATATTCAGAGGTTTCAAAAGGTGCAGCTGGCGCCATCACATTTCTATTTATATCTCCACAAGCGGCTAATGTTGAACCCATGGAATTGACTATAGTTTTGATTACTGTTTTTAAGTTATCTTTTCTGATCCCATGCATTTGGAAGGCTTGTCTTGTTGTAATCCTCAAGGTTCCATTTCCAAGATTATTAGATAAATCGTCTAAGCATAAGTATAATTTTCCTGGGATTTCACCCCCGGGACTCCTAAGCCTGAGCATCATTTGCCAATCTTTAATCCCTGGCTTTCTATTCTCTCGATCATCCTGTTGGTAACTTCCATGGAACTTTAGAAGTTGCACTGCATCATTAGTGAAGTGATCACTATCATTCTTTAATTCACTTGCTAGTGGTTCTTTTAAGAATTGGCTACCTTTTTTGAATTCTTCAAATTTTGACACTTCTAACCCATTAGCCAAGCAAACAGTAGGCTTTTTATCCTCTTTTTTCTTTTTTTTGACTTTTTCGACCTTTATCACTAAATGACTAAATAGTATCTCTTTTTATACATTAGCTAAAAGCTTATTTAACTGGTAGTAAATTATAGTTGTAATAGTTAAATTTTTATTTTTGTCTACATATTTACTTGAAATTGGAACGGAGGAGTTGCCAGCTAAATTTGCTGAAACTATTGTAAATCAATTTAAATCTTTAATTGAATTCGATTTAAATAAAAATTTCATAAAGTATGAAAAAGTTTTTTGTTCTACAACACCAAGAAGAATAGTTCTTATGATTTTTGGAATTATTGATAAAGGTGAAGATAAAATTGAATTTAGGAAAGGACCAAAAGCAGAAAGTGCTTTTAATAATGGATCCCCTACTAATGCTGCAAAGGGTTTTGCTAAAAGTTTAAATATAAGCATTGAAGATTTACAAATAAAAAATACGGATAAAGGTGATTTTGTCTTTGGAGAAAAAATTGAAAAAGGCCAGTTAGCAAAAGACTTATTATCAATTATTGTTCCAAAAGTTTTAAAGTCGTTGCAAGGTCAAAGATTTATGAAATGGGGGTTTGGAAATTTTAAATTTTCAAGACCTATTAGATGGATAGTTTCTCTTTATAATTCTGATTTACTTGATTTCTCTCTAAAAGATATAGATAACGACCTTGAAATTGGAAATGTATCAAGAGGTCATAGATTATTTAAAAATAAAGTATCAATTATTCATCCAGATAGTTATATAAGTCTTTTAGAGGATTCAGGAGTAATAGTCAAAAGAGATGTTAGAAAAGAATTTATATTAAATCAGATAAAAAATACTAGCAATAAATTAGCTCTTTATCCAGATTTGCCAGATCCATTAATAAATGAACTTACCGATCTTGTTGAATTCCCAAATCTAATTTTAGGCGAATTTGATAAAAGTTTTTTAAGTTTACCAGCTGAGGTTCTTTGTACAGTAATGAAGAGTCATCAAAGATATATTCCACTTTTAAAGGTGAATGAAAATATTAATAAATTGCAATTGAGTTCAGAAAACATACTAAGTACAAAATTCTTATGTGTTTCAAATGGTTTGTCTGCGGCAAGTGATTTAATTCAAAGAGGAAATGAAAATGTTCTTAGAGCAAGATTTGCTGATGCAAAATTCTTTATAGCTTCGGATAAAAAATTTTCTTGCGAGGAAAGAAATTTAAAAATAAAAAATATTTCATTTATGAAAGGGTTAGGAAGTCTCTCTGATAGGGTTAATCGAATTGAATTTATTTCAGAACAAATTTTTAATCAAATAAAAGATAACGATATAAATCTTCCAGAAATTTTACAGGCAGCAAGATTATCAAAACATGATTTATGTTCTGAAATAGTTTATGAATTTCCTGAATTACAAGGGGTAATGGGAGGAAAGTATTTAAAGAATGAGGGATATAGTGAAAATATATCTTTAGCTGTTTCTGAGCATTATTTGCCAAGATTTAATAAAGATGAATTACCTTCAACAAAATACGGATCTATAACATCTATCTCAGATAAATTTGAGACAATTATTAGTCTCTTTATTTCTGGGAAAAGGCCAAGTGGATCATCAGATCCTTATGCTTTAAGAAGGAATTTAAATGGGATTATTCAAATTGCATGGAATTTTAACTTTGATATAAAATTTGATGTCTTAGTATCAGATTCTCTAGACTATTGGAAGGAAAACATTAATGAAACAAGCTTTAATTATGAAGATGTTTCTAATGAAATTTTAGAGTTTATAAAGCAAAGAGTTTTAAGTTATTTAGAGGAAATATCTATTAAAAAAGATATTATTAATTCAATTTATAATTCAAAACTTATACAAAAATCAAAACTATTAGAAATTTATGATTTAAAAAATAGAATTAGCACTATTAATAATATTAAATCTAATGAAAATCACATTTCAATAATAAACATAATATCTAGATATAGTAAATTAGCTGGCAAGGGTAATTTAGATACTAATATTTATTTATCAGAAAATTTAATTAAGCCTAATCTCTTTGAAAAAATTTCTGAAAATGAGGTTCTAAATCTTATAAAAAAATTTGAAATATTAATTTCAAAAAGTAATTGGAAATATAATGAATTAATAGATTTATTTGTCAATCATCTGGATATATTAAATGATCTTTTTGATATTAATAAAGGAGTAATGATTGTGTCTGAAGATTTAAGTGTTAGAGAAAATCGCTTAAATCTAATTAGTTTAATTAGAAATTATTCATTACTATTATGTGATTTCACTCTTTTGAATTCTTAACTTTTATTCCACCTTTGATAGCAAAATTATTTAACATTTTTTCTACTTCTTTCTCATCTCTAACAGCACTCTTGACTGGTTTATATTTTAATGGAGCTAAAGCTTTACCCCTTAATATTGAACCAAGAGTAAGAAAAGTTATTTTTAATTGTTGTAGTGGCTTCATTGCAACAACCTTTTTATATAAATAACTATCAAAAGTTAGCCTTTGAACATCCATATCATCGCACATTTCAACGAATGCTTCTCTAGCTGAGTCATTGCGATAAAAGATATTTTGTAAAATTTCTAAAACTTTATATGTCGTACCATATTTTTTATCCCATTTCTTTAAATAATTTTTCAAGTCACTCTCAGATGGAATTAATTCTCCATTTTTAGATGCTGAAACAATTTCCTCAGCGCACATTCTCCCACTTTTAGCAGCAAAGTAAATTCCTTCCCCTGAACTTTTCGTGACATAGCCTGCAGCATCTCCAACTAATGCCATTCTTCCCACTACTCTTCTTGGTCTGGGATGTTCTGGGATTGGATGTGCCTCGACTTTTATAACTTCACCATTTACAAGTCTTTTTTTTGCTCTATTTCTCACTCCTTCTTGAAGGCTCTTTATTAACGATTGATTTTTTTGCATAGTACCTGTCCCTACAGCGACATGATCGTATTTAGGAAATACCCAGCCATAAAAGTCTGGAGATACATCTTTACCTACATACATTTCTGCTAAATCCTCGTAGTAGCTCATTTCCTCTTTTGGTAACTTTATCCTTTCTTGAAAAGCAACAGCTACATTATAGTCTCCAGCATCCATGGCTTTTGCTACTCTGCTATTAGCTCCATCTGCACCAACAATAAGATCAACGGTGAGCTCTTTTATTTCAGCTTTAGAATCGTTATCTGTGAAATCTGAATAAGTAATTTTATATGGGCCTAAATTATTTTTACCTGTATCAATAGTTGTTACTAGACCATTTACAAGAATAGCTCCTAAATCTGCAGCTCTATTCCTCATAAATGCATCCATAACTTCTCTTCTACACATACCTATATATTCATTATCACTTTTGCCATAAACATTATCTAAACTTATATCGACTTCTCTATTGGAAGGAGAGATCATTCTCATATTTCTCACTTTCCTGTCGATAATAGATTCTGGTAGGTCAAATTCTGAAACCATACATAAAGGAATAGCACCTCCACATGGCTTTGCATTATCTAATTTTCTTTCAAAAAGCCAAGTTTTAATTCCAGCCTTAGCAAGTGTTTCAGCAGTACATGAACCACTTGGACCACCACCAATAACAGCAACTCTTAACATAAACAAATTAATTCCCTATTAAAACTACAACGATTTTGCATAGAAAAGTGCTTTTTTTTAAAAAATAGATAATATCGAAACATGAATTTTTAGATTTTTTAAGTTTGTCTGACAATATGGAACCAATTAATATTGAAAATATTAAAGTTGCAGAAAGAAAATACCTTCAGAACAAAAAATATAGAATTTTAAAAATACTGATATCGACGACCACAGTATTAGGTTTTATCGTATTAATGTTCTTCTTACGAAAAAGTAATTTTAACCCCTATAAAAATGGTTTAATTGGCGATATGAAAATTAAAGATGACAAAATCTTAGGCCATTTCCCCTATCGCGAAACCTCTTTAGAAAATCTTATTGAAATAACTCCAGATATTTTAGTCCATAAAAAAATGTATAAATCACTTTTGAAAATGAGAGATGATGCAAAAAAAGAAGGTGTATATCTTGTCTTCTTAAGTGGATTTAGGTCAATCGAGTTGCAAAAAGAAATCTTTTATTCTCTAAAGTCGATCAGAAGTCAAGTAGCTATGGAAAGAGCAAGAGTATCTGCTCCTCCAGGATATTCTGAACACAGTACCGGTTTTGCTATTGATATTGGGGACGCACTTAATAGAGAAACTGACTTCGAAGTTGAATTTGAAACTACAAGCGCATATAAGTGGTTAGAAAGGAATGCTGCAAAGTATCATTTTAAATTATCTTTTGATAGGAAACAAAATTCTGTAGATTATGAACCCTGGCATTGGAGATATGAGGGAAATATTGAAGCTTTAAAAATTTTTGAAGCTTCCAATAGAGAGAAATTAAAATATTAGAAAATTATTGTAAATTATAAATTTTTAATATTTTATGATCTTTATTTTTCAATAACTTTCATAAGCTGCGTTTTTTACGTTAACCTAATAGGTGGTTAAAGAGATAATAAATTTCTTAAATATGGAATCTACTCTAAAAGATATTAGGAATGTCGCAATAATTGCACATGTAGATCACGGCAAAACAACTTTAGTGGATGCGATGTTGTCACAATCTGGAGTTTTCAGGGATAACGAGGTTGTGCCAACCTGTGTTATGGACTCTAATGATTTAGAGAGGGAGAGGGGGATTACAATCTTATCGAAGAACACTTCAGTTACCTATAAGAGCACAAGGATTAATATCATAGATACTCCAGGGCACGCAGATTTTGGCGGAGAGGTTGAGAGAGTCCTAGGAATGGTTGATGGATGCTTATTAATTGTAGATGCAAATGAAGGGCCTATGCCTCAAACTAGATTCGTCTTAAAAAAGGCTTTAGAAAAAGGACTTCGTCCAATAGTTTTTGTCAATAAAATAGATAGACCACGAGTCGTTCCTGAGATTGCAGTAGATAAAGTCCTTGATCTTTTTTTAGAACTTGGAGCTGATGATGACCAATGCGATTTTCCTTACTTATTTGGTAGTGGCTTAAGTGGTTTTGCAAAGGATGATATGGATTCTAAAAGTGAAAATATGATGCCTTTATTCGAATCAATTTTGAGACATGTTCCCCCACCTGTAGGAGATAATAATAAACCTTTGCAACTGCAAATTACTACGCTAGATTATTCTGATTTTTTAGGGAGAATTGTTATTGGAAAGTTGCATAATGGAAAAATTAAAGCTGGTCAACAGGCAAACTTAATTAAGGAGGACGGCAAAACTATAAAGGGTAAGATTAGTAAATTACTCGGATTTGAGGGATTGCAAAGGATTGAAATCAATGAGGCAAATGCTGGCGATATTGTTGCATTGTCTGGTTTTGATGATGTCAATATAGGAGAAACAATAGCTTGTCCTGAAGAACCTTTACCTTTGCCGCTTATTAAAGTTGATGAACCAACTTTACAAATGACTTTTATTGTCAATGATTCCCCTTTTGCTGGTAAAGAAGGAAAGTTTGTAACGAGCAGACAACTTAAAAATCGACTTGAAAGAGAGCTACTTACTAATGTTGCATTGCGTTGTGAAGAGACAGATTCCCCTGATAGATTTGCTGTCTCAGGAAGAGGTGAACTTCATCTTGGAATACTTATAGAAACAATGAGGAGAGAGGGTTTTGAATTTCAAATTTCGCAGCCTCAAGTTATATTTAGAGAAATTGATGGTAAAGAATGTGAACCGATAGAAGCACTTGTATTGGATGTGCCAGAAGCCTCAGTAGGAGCATGTATTGAGAAATTAGGATCTAGAAAAGCTGAAATGCAAAATATGCAAAGTAGTGCAGATGGTAGAACTCAATTGGAATTTTTAGTTCCTGCAAGAGGTTTAATAGGATTTAGAGGGGAATTTGTTAGATTAACAAGAGGAGAAGGTATTATGAGTCATTCGTTTTATGAGTATAGACCTAAGATGGGTGATTTTGAAACAAGAAGGAATGGAGTTCTGATTGCTTTTGAGGAAGGTGTCGCTACATTTTACGCTTTGAAAAATGCAGAGGATAGAGGTTCTTATTTTATTAAACCTGGAGTGAAGGTTTATAAAGGTATGATCATTGGGGAGCATAATAGACCGCAGGATTTAGAAATTAATATTTGTAAGACAAAGCAACTCACTAATATGAGATCTGCTGGTGCTGAAGAGTTAGATACTTTACAATCTCCAGTTGAAATTACTTTAGAGAGAGCTTTAGAATATATTGGACCTGATGAAATGTTAGAAGTGACCCCAGAATCTATAAGATTAAGAAAGTTAAGTAAGAGAAGACAAGCAAAAAAATAATAAAACATGGATGATCTCCTTACATCAAAAAATTTTACAGATTCATTAGATGCTGCTTTGGATTTATTCAATAATAAAAAATGGTACGAAGCCCATGACGCTTTTGAGGAAATATGGAATGGTCTTTACGGAGATGAGAGGCAAATTATTCAAGGCATTTTGCAGGTTTCTGTATCTCAATTTCACTTAAGTAAAGGAAATTTAAATGGTGCTATGATTTTGCTTGGTGAGGGTTTAGGAAGGATTAAAAGTAGAGTTTCTGTAGATTTAGGACTTGATCTTTTTTCTTTTTGTAAGTCTTTAGAAGTATTATTAGAAAAATTACATTCACAAGTCCCACTAAGCAATGATGATGTACCACTCTTGAAAAAGAATAATGAAATTAGAAGTTAGAAATGTTTATTTGAAAATCAATGGAAAGATAATTGTTGAAAATGTTTCTCTTTCCATTATGCCCGGAGAAATTGTTGGTCTTTTAGGTCCAAATGGAGCTGGAAAAACATCTACCTTCAATCTCGTAGTTGGTAATTTAAAACCTGATAAAGGAGATATCTTAATTAATAATAAATCAATTTCAAATTTGCCTCTACCAATGCGCTCAGAATTGGGTTTAGGTTATTTACCTCAGGAACCAAGTATTTTTAGAGATTTGACAGTTAGAGATAATTTAAATCTTGCTTTACAAAATTCAAAATTAAGTAAATCTATTATTCGGACTAGAAGAGAAAAAATTATAAATGAATTTAAGCTTAATAAATTTGTTGATAATTATGGATACCAGCTTTCAGGGGGGGAGAGAAGAAGGTGTGAAATTGCGAGAGCTTTATCAGTAGGTAGAAATGGTCCAAAATATTTACTTCTAGATGAACCCTTTTCAGGAATTGATCCTTTAGCCGTAAATGATCTTAAAAGCCTTATTATTAATTTAAGTAATAATGGTGTAGGAATATTAATAACCGATCATAATGTTAGGGAGACCTTATCGATAACAAAAAAATCCTATGTTTTAACTGAGGGAAAGTTATTAGCTTCTGGCTTCTCGAGCGAACTTGCAAAAAATAAAAATGTGAAAAAGTTTTATTTAGGAGAAAATTTTAGTATCTAAAAAATAACCACCTTAATACTTTTAATTAAACTTAATTTTTATAAAGATTTTCTCCTTTTTTCAAAATCTAATTTATTTTAAGCTATGAAATCTTAATTTTAATAGTTAATAGATTGTGTTTCAAGATGCTTATCAAAATTTATTACTTGATCCAGTTACTTCACTAGGAATTTTAGGTTTTTATGTTTTATTGATTTCTTTTCCACTAGCATTAATATCTTTATTTAATAAATCACTATCTTGGCTGGTTAGTTCAACAACAATTTTGGTTAATATTTTATTAGCTTTGCAGTTGGTTTGTAGGTGGATTATTTCCTCACATTTTCCTATAAGTAATCTTTTTGAATCGCTTTGTTTCTTATCTTGGGGGTTAACTTTAGTTCAGTTGCTTTTACAAAAAGAATATCAAACTTCAGTAATACCCTGTATTGGAATTCCAGCTTCATTACTTACGCTTGGATTTGCTTGCTTTGTTTTACCTGATAATTTAAGAATAGCCTCCAATCTTGTCCCGGCATTAAGATCAAGTTGGTTGGTAATGCATGTGAGTGTTGTAATGCTTAGTTATTCGGCACTTATTTTTGGATCCTTACTTTCAACATCTGTTTTAATTGTCGATAATAAAAAACCACTTCAAATTAGAAGCAGCTCAATTGGAATAGGGGGATATAAAAATTTTAATTTAACTAATTTTAGTAAATTTCCTAATGAAACTGATTTTTCTCCTTCCGAAAAGCTTGACACACTTAGTTATCGGTCAATCCTAATAGGATTCTTCTTGTTGACTTTAGGACTTATTACAGGAGCAGTCTGGGCAAATGAAGCTTGGGGAACATGGTGGAGTTGGGATCCTAAAGAAACTTGGGCCTTTATTTCTTGGATCTTTTATGCTTGTTACTTACATATGAGAATAAGTAAAGGTTGGCAAGGCAGGAAACCTGCAATATTGGCAACAACAGGTTTTTTTATAGTCTTAATTTGTTACTTAGGAGTAAATTATTTAGGTGTAGGATTGCATAGTTATGGTTGGTTTTTGGGATAGCAGCTTTTAATTAGGTTCAGGCAAAACATCACCATTTTGAGCATTTTTTGCGACTTCTCTTAATTCATCGCAACCCTCTTTAAGTGTTGGGTATGCGAACATCCCACTTCCAGCAATAAAGCAGTTTGCACCAGCTGCAGCACACTGTGAAATTGTCCAATTCGCTTTAATTCCTCCGTCAACCTCAATATCTACATTAAGGTTATTGTTGATAACAAATTCCCTTATCTTTCTAATTTTATTTAACATGGTAGGAATATATGCTTGTCCTCCAAACCCAGGATTTACTGTCATAACTAATACATGATCAACCATATCCATTACGTCTTTAACCATCTCGAAGGGAGTATGGGGGTTTAAAGCTACGGATGGAGATCCTCCTAGATCTCTTATCCTTCCCAAAACTCTATGTAAATGTACATTGGCCTCGACATGAGCGATTACTACACCTGGTTCACCATTAGATCCTACAGATGCTTTAACATAGGAATCAAGCATTGTTTCACAGTTATATTGACTGACCATTAATTGTGTCTCAAATGGGACATTACAATATTTTCTGCAAGCTGATATCATTTCGGGACCAAATGTGAGATTCGGTACGAAATTACCATCCATAACATCAAACTGAATTCTATCGACCCCAGCATCCTCTAGATTTTTTACACATGCTCCCATATTGGCCCAGTCTGCAGGCAAAACTGAAGGAATTATTTGAACAGGACGGATTACACCATTCGGGTTAGTTAGTTTTTTTTCGGTCATTTATTTTTAAAAATATTTAATAAAGATACTATAAATAGGCTCTAATTCCTAATTTACTTACTTGGCCTGATAAAGTAATCACTGCAAAGAGTTAAAAAAATCTTATTCCAAGGAATACTTCTTATCAAAATGCTATTTTTGTGAGACTATATTTTTAACCTTTTAAAAATTTTTTTTTATTTTTTAATTGTGGATCAAACTTTAATTCAAGAAATTCTCGAAGTAGTCGAGCAAGCAGCCATTGCTTCAGCAAAACTTACTGGACTTGGTAAAAAAGATGAAGCAGACGCAGCTGCTGTAGAAGCAATGAGATTGCGGATGGGGAAAATTGATATGAAAGGTAAAATTGTTATTGGTGAAGGGGAAAGAGATGAGGCTCCCATGCTTTACATTGGTGAAGAGGTTGGCAGTGGTAATGGCCCAGGGGTAGATTTTGCTGTTGATCCCTGTGAAGGTACAAATTTATGCGCAAATAATCAAAGAGGCTCAATGGCTGTGCTAGCGGCATCTGATAGCGGTGGGTTATTTAATGCTCCTGATTTTTATATGAATAAATTAGCAGCTCCCCCTGCAGCTAAAGGTAAAGTTGATATAAGAAATACAGCTACTGAAAATTTAAAAATCCTTAGTGATTGTTTGAATTTATCAATAAATGAATTGACTGTTGTTGTTATGGATAGAACAAGACATGTTGAATTAATTAAAGAAATAAGAGACTGCGGGGCGAAAGTTCAACCTATCTCAGATGGTGATGTTCAGGCCGCAATTGCATGTGGTTTCGCTGGAACAGGAACCCATTGTTTAATGGGAATAGGTGCTGCTCCTGAGGGTGTTATCTCAGCAGCAGCAATGAGAGCTTTGGGTGGACATTTTCAAGGACAACTTGTTTATGACCCAGCTATAGCTAAAACTACAGAGTGGGCTGACTATACCAAAGAGGGTAATATAGCTAGATTAAACGAGATGGGAATAACAGATATAGATAAGATTTATGAAGCAAATGAATTAGCCTCTGGTGAAAATGTTGTTTTTGCAGGAAGTGGTATTACAGATGGGCTATTATTTAATGGAGTCCAATTTGAGAGGGATTGTATTAGAACAAGTAGCTTGGTAATTAGTACGCTAGATAGTACCGCTCGTTTCACAAATACAATACACATAAAAAATGGTGCTAAAAGCATTTCTCTCTAAAGTTCTTATTTATCTTATTTAGATTATTTTATGCATATTGTTGTCGTCGGACTAAGTCATCGCACGGCACCGGTCGAAGTGCGAGAGCAGTTAAGTATTCCTGATTCATCGATTCAGGAATGTTTAACTTTGCTTAAGAATTCATCTGAAATACTTGAAGTATCAATTTTAAGTACCTGTAATAGGCTAGAAATCTATTCATTAGTAAAAGATATAGATATAGGTTTATCCTCAATAAAAGTCTTCATGTCTCAATATTCAAATGTTAATCAAATCGATTTAGAACCTCATTTATTTGATTTTAGGCAAGAAGAAGCAGTCTTACATTTAATGAAAGTATCAGCTGGTTTGGATAGCCTTGTCCTGGGAGAAGGTCAGATTTTGTCTCAAGTAAAGAAAATGATGAGATTAGGGCAGGATTATCAATCTACTGGCCCAATTTTGAATAGACTATTAACTCAGTCAATAAGTGCTGGAAAGAAAGTAAGATCAGAGACAAACTTAGGAACAGGAGCTGTGTCTATTAGTTCTGCTGCTGTTGAATTAGCTCAATTAAAACTAGGTCAATCACAAGGAATTGATAACCTAGTAAGTCTTCAATCAGAAAGTGTTATTGTTGTTGGTGCTGGCAAGATGAGTAGACTTTTGATTACTCATTTACAAGCCAAAGGTTGTAAAGAGCTAGTATTAATAAATAGAAATATTGAAAGAGCTAAAAATCTTGCTAAAGATTTTCCAAATATAAAAATAATTTCCAAAGGATTAAATGCTCTCGATGAAAATATCGAAAGTGCTTCATTAGTTTTCACAAGTACAGCCTCTGATAAACCCTTTATTGACTTCAAAAGAATTGATGCTTTAGAAATAAAATCATCTATCAGATTAATTGACATAGGAGTGCCTAGAAATATTTCAAACGATGTTAAAGACCACGAGTTAGTAGAGTCATATGATGTTGATGATTTGCAAGAAGTTGTTTCAAGAAATCAGGAATTCAGAAAAAAAATTGCTCAAGAAGCAGAAGAACTCATAAAAGATGAAAAAGGTTTATTCCTGGAATGGTGGGCTAGTTTAGAAGCTGTTCCAACGATAAATAAATTAAGGTCAGATTTAGAACTTATCAGAAAAGAAGAGTTACAAAAAGCTTTAAGCCGAATGGGACCAGATTTCTCAGCAAGGGAAAGAAAAGTTGTTGAGGCATTAACAAAAGGGATTATAAATAAAATTCTTCATACTCCAGTTACAAAATTAAGAAGTCCACAATCTCGTCAAGAAAGACAAGCTTCCTTAAAAATTGTTGAAAAATTATTCTCTCTAGAGGAAGATGATTAATAATATTTGAAATTTATTCTTTAGGAATTTGCTTAAATAATTTCAATACCTTTATAAAGTGGCCATTTTAATTTTTAAATAAGCACTTTATCAAGTAGTTTTAAGCTTGTATATACCTGCTTTAGGTTAATGAAGCGCGTTCTAGCAATTATCCTCGGAGGAGGAAAAGGTTCAAGACTCTATCCTTTAACAAAAATGAGAGCAAAACCTGCCGTCCCATTGGCGGGTAAATATAGACTAATTGACATACCTATTAGTAATTGTATTAATTCGGGCATTAATAAAATGTACGTTTTAACTCAGTTTAATAGTGCTTCTCTCAATAGGCATATTGGTAGAACTTATAATTTAAGCGCTCCTTTTGGACAAGGTTTTGTAGAAGTCTTGGCAGCACAACAAACGCCTGAAAGTCCAAAGTGGTTTGAAGGTACTGCTGATGCTGTTAGGAAATATCAATGGTTATTTCAAGAATGGGATGTAGACGAATATCTAATCCTTTCAGGTGATCAACTTTATAGGATGGACTATAGTTTATTTGTTGATTATCACAGATCAAATAATGCTGATTTAACAGTTGCAGCTCTACCTGTAGATGATTCTCAGGCTGAAGGTTTTGGTCTTATGAGAACTGATGAGTTAGGAAATATTAAGGAATTTTGCGAAAAGCCTAGTGGAGATAAGCTTAAAGCTATGGCTGTTGATACATCTAAATTTGGTCTTTCACCTGAATCAGCGAAACAAAGACCCTATTTAGCTTCCATGGGTATTTATGTTTTTAGCAGAGATACATTATTTGATCTACTAAATAAGTTTCCTAGTTATACAGATTTTGGTAAGGATATAATACCTGAATCTCTTAAAAGAAAAGATGTTTTAAAGAGTTATGTCTTTGATGATTATTGGGAGGATATTGGAACAATAGGGGCCTTTTTTGAATCAAACTTGGCATTAACAAAACAACCTAAGCCTCCTTTTAGTTTTTATGATGAAAAATTTCCAATTTATACAAGACCAAGATATCTACCCCCTTCAAAGTTAGTTGATGCGCAAATAACAGATTCAATTGTTTGTGAAGGTACAATTTTAAAGTCATGTAGTATTTTGCATTGTGTTTTAGGTGTAAGAAGTAGGATTGAGAGCGATGCTGTTTTAGAAGATACCCTCGTTATGGGAGCTGATTTCTTTGAATCACCAGAAGAGAGAATTGAATTAAGAAAGGGGGGTGGAATCCCACTTGGAGTTGGCGAAGGTTCAACTGTTAAGAGGGCCATATTAGACAAAAACACCAGAATCGGTAACAATGTCGTAATTGTAAATAAAGACAGGATTGAGGAGGCTGACAGACCAGATGAAGGATTTTATATCAGAAATGGAATTGTTGTTGTAGTTAAAAATGCCACTATTACTGATGGAACAATAATTTAATATTTTTTTCGATCATTTATTGCTGACATAAGTACTATTTTTTGAGCAATTTTCTTCAGTTGAAGTAAAAATATATTTATTGAGTTTTTTTATTTTTATGTCCAAGGCACATTTTGGTTTAATCGGTCTTGGTGTTATGGGAGAGAATTTAGTCCTTAATGCAGAAAGAAATGGTTTTTCAAGCATTGTTTATAACAGAACTTTTTCTAAAACAGAAGACTTTTTAAAGGGTAGAGGGCTTGGAAAGAATATCGAGGGAGCTAAAACCATACAAGAATTTGTTGATAAATTGGAGAGACCTAGAAGAATTCTTATGATGGTAAAGGCTGGCTCGGCTACAGATGCTGTAATTAATAATATCTCCGAATACCTGGAAGAAGGCGATCTATTAATAGATGGAGGCAACTCACAATTTCAAGATACAGAAAGGCGAGTAAGACAACTTGAAAGCAAAAGTTTTGGATATATTGGTATGGGAGTTTCTGGAGGAGCTAAAGGGGCACTTGAAGGGCCAAGTATGATGCCTGGTGGCACTAAGTCCTCCTATGATGCCATTGAAAGTTTGCTTACAAAAATGGCAGCAAAAGTTGATGATGGCCCCTGTGTTTCTTATGTGGGACCTGGCGGTTCAGGTCATTTTGTTAAAACAGTACATAATGGGATTGAATATGGTATAGAACAGATACTTGCTGAAGCATATGATTTGATGAAAAGAATTTCAAAACTAAATTCTAATGAAATGAGTCAAGTCTTTTCGCAATGGAATGAAACAGAGGAATTGTCATCATATCTCGTAGAAATAACGGAAATTTGCCTTAAAACAAAAGATGATTTGTCGGGAGAATTTGTAGTTGAAAATATTTTAGATAAGGCTGGACAAAAAGGTACAGGTTTATGGACTGTAATAAGTGCACTTGAGCTGGGTGTTCCTGTCCCAACTATTTATGCATCTCTTAATGCAAGAGTAATGAGTTCATTAAAAGAACAGCGAATGGAAGTAGAGAAATTATTACCCTTTGACGTTGATCATGAATTTAATTTTGGGAATATTTCTAATTCAATGAAACCATTATTTGATGCTGTAGTTCTATCAACAATTGCAAGTTATGCCCAAGGAATGGATATTCTTAAAGAAGCTTCAACCTTCTATAATTATAATCTGGATATGCCCTCGATAGCTCAAATATGGAAAGGAGGATGCATCATAAGGTCAAAACTTTTGAAAAGGATTCAAGATGCTTATGAAAAAGATTCCAACTTAAAAAATCTTATATTTGATAGTTGGTTTAATAACCAAATTTCTAATAAGTTAGACAATTTATCATATGTAGTATCTGCGGCAAGTAAGGCTTCAATACCTGTACCTTGCCTTTCTAGTACACTCGATTATTTGAATAGTTATAGAACTAATAGGTTGCCTCAAAACTTAGTTCAAGCAATGAGAGATTGTTTTGGGTCACATACTTATGAAAGGATTGATAGAGATGGAAGTTTTCATACTGAATGGATACAATGATAGAAAAGTTAATAGATAATTATCATTTATTTATTTTTAAAGATAAAAGTGAACTTTCGATAAAGGTTTCTGACTATATTTCGGAAAGAATAAAAATAAATTTAAATGCTAAAGATAGATTTCAATTTTGTGTGTGTGGTGGTTCAACACCAAAAAATGTCTATAGTTACCTCTCTCAGAAAGAATTAAATTGGGAAAAAGTTGATGTCTTTTTGGGAGATGAAAGATGCGTTAATCCAAAGTCTGAAGAAAGTAATACATTGATGATAAATAATTCATTATTAAATAATTTTGGTTCAAAAGCAGATTTCTATAATATTTTTAGTGATGAAAAAATTAACGAAGATATTTCAAAAAAATTACTTTTAGATGAGTTAAAGAAAAAATGTGATGGTTACCCACCAATTTTTGATTTTACTCTCCTTGGACTTGGAAATGATGGGCATACTGCTTCACTATTTCCTTATAAAGACAATAATACTGATGAATTTGTTATGACTACTTTTGGTAATGGTCTTAAACGTATATCCTTTACTCCAAAAGTTTTATCTGCTTCAAGAAAAATTGCCTTTGTTGTGAGTGGTACATCTAAACAAATTGCGCTTAAAAGATTATTCAGCAATTCAGAATCATCAGATAGAACCCCAGCAAAATTAATTAAATCAAAATCTGAAATACTTGTATTTTCTGATTTAGAGGCATCAAAAGATTTAGATTTATAGTTAGTATCTATTTATTAAATAATTTATAAATGTCAATCAAAAAGGTACTCTTTCAGAAAAATGATTTTGAAGGCTGGAATTCTTTAAATGATACTATTATGGGTGGTTCTAGTGTCGCCACTTGTGAAATTACTAATGCAGGATTAATTTTTAAAGGTAATATTATCGAGAAAGGAGGGGGATTTGTAAGTTGTAGATCATCAAAATTTCAACCTTCTTTAAATATTTCGCAATATAAATCCTTCGAATTAAAAATAGATGGCCAAGGAAGAACTTTTAAATTTGCAGTTGCATGTCAAGATGAAGTTTTTGGCATTACTGAATTTATCCCTGGTGGTTTGAGATGGATAAAATCTTTTCCTACTAAAAAGTTTGGGACTACTATCGTTAATATTCCTTTTGAAGAATTAAGACCCTCAATAAGAGCAAATAAAGTAAACCTACCATTTAAATTTAAATCCTCAAAAATTAAAAGACTTCAACTTTTACACTCAAAGTTTGGAGATGAAGGAAATTTAAATGATAAGTTTATACCTGGTCAAATAAAAGTATTAATTAAGTCTATAAGTGTTTTTTGAAGATAAAAAAGAAAAATTTGAGGCTATTATTGCTAAATCTGCAGATCTAACAAATAGACCATTTCTCCATTCTGTAGTCAACATAGCTGGGGAGTATGATTTTTATGATCCTAATCTTGATTTGACAGTACATATTTTATGCAGGGATTTAGATGGTAAAAGATTAGATCTTTATGATCTTGAATTGGAACTATTTAGGTCAAATAAGGATTTGGTCTTAGTGATTTCAAAATTAAACTTTCCTGAAGAGCCTATACTTTGGAGTGGAGTTAAAACTTTATGGATGAATAGTAATAACGGAAAAAAATGTAATCCACCCCATTACAGCTCTATATTAGAAAATCTTGCGAATAGAATAAGAACCTATATAGAAGAAAGCGGAGTCTATATCTCCTGATCAGTTACAGCACCTAGGCTGGAGGTACTAACAATTCGTGAGTATTTAGCTAAAACGCCCTTTTTATACTTAGGCATAGGTTTTACCCAATTCTTTCTTCTTTTTTCAAGTTCATCATTGCTTAATGAAACTTCAATTATTTGATTTAGAGCATCAACTGTTATTTGATCACCTTCCTTAATTAAAGCTATATTCCCTCCGACTGCAGCCTCAGGTGCTATATGTCCTACAACTAAACCATAAGTACCACCGCTAAATCTTCCATCAGTTATCAAGGCAACTTTTTCTCCTAAGCCTTGACCTACTATCGCGGAGGTAGGTGCAAGCATCTCTCTCATTCCAGGACCGCCAACTGGGCCTTCATTTCTTATTACGACAACATCACCAGCTTTAATTTCATTATTAAGTATGGATTGAAGACAAGATTCCTCACTCTCAAATATTCTTGCTGGACCAGTTAAAACTGGATTTTTTACACCACTAATTTTTGCGACACTTCCTTCAAGGGCCAAATTCCCTTTAAGTATGGCTAAATGTCCTTTTTTATAAAGAGGATTGTTTATTTGTCTTATAACATTCTGGCCTGAAGGAGGTTCATCAGGGACATCCTTTAAAGACTCTGATAATGTTTTCCCTTCAATGTTTTTACAGTCTCCATGTAATAAGCCGGCATTTAAAAGGATTTTCATGACTTGAGGAATTCCTCCAGCATTATGCAAATCTACTGTTACATATTTTCCGCTAGGTTTAAGATCGCAAATAACAGGAACCCTTTGTCTTATTATTTCGAAATCATCAATATTTAAATCAACCCCTGCTGTTCTTGAAATTGCTAATAAATGAAGAACAGCATTGGTTGAACCTCCTACAGCCATAATAACTGATATCGCATTTTCAAATGCCTTTCTTGTCATTAAATCTAGTGGTCTAATATCTTTTTTAATGGCCTCGACTAACACTCTTGCACTTCTTTCTGAACTAAGTTCTTTCTCATAATCTTCTGCAGCCATTGTTGAACTATGTGGAAGACTCAATCCCAGAACTTCGATAACAGCAGACATGGTATTGGCTGTAAACATTCCACCGCAACTACCCGCTCCTGGAATGCAATTTTTTTCAACCTTATTAAGTCTCTCTTCGCTGATTTTCCCTGAAGTCAATTGACCTACTGCTTCAAAAGCACTTACAACTGTTAGGTCTTCTCCATCAAGTTTCCCTGGTTTTATAGTTCCTCCATATATAAATATTGATGGTATGTTCATCCTCGCTATTGCCAACATTGCTCCAGGCATATTTTTATCACACCCTCCAATAGCGCAGACAGCATCCATACTTTGAGCATTACAGGCAGTCTCAATAGAATCTGCAATTACCTCTCTGGAAACTAAGGAGTATTTCATACCTTGGGTCCCCATTGATATTCCATCACTAACAGTTATTGTTCCAAACATTTGAGGCATAGCTCCAGATGACCTTATTGCTTCTTCTGCTTTTTTAGATAATTTATTTAACCCCATGTTACAGGGGGTTATAGTGCTGAAACCATTAGCTACTCCAATTATTGGTTTTGAAAAATCTCCGTCTTTAAATCCAACGGCTCTTAGCATAGATCTATTAGGAGATCTTTGAACACCTTGAGTTATTGCAGATGATCTTAGTTTTGACATTATTATTTGAGAATCTATATTAATCTTGACCTAGCTCCTCTAACTGTCTTCGAACATCTGCTATGGCCGTATTCAACTGTTCTACTTTTTGCTCTAGTTTTTCGCCCTTCACTTCTTTTAAATTTTCGTTTGTATCTATTGCTTCAGATCCATCTTGAATCCTTGATGAATACATCATTGCTCTTTGTTTCTTAGTCTCCTTTCTTTTATCAGCCTCTGAAATCAAATACCAAGCAAGACCTGCTGCTCCAATAAATGCACCACTTATTAATGATAAAAGATTATTAGAGGATGAATCTCTGTATTCAGTCATTAAGTTCTTTATTATATATTTATATATTAGTTCTTTTCTTGAAACATAGTACTTAAACGGGAAATGGGATTCCCGATCCCTGGATCTAAAACATTGTAGGTAACACTCTCTTTATCGATGCAAGATGTGTAAATAATTTGTTCTGGAAATATTTTACCAATTTCATTTAAACCTTCAACACTACAAATACAGGAAATGATCAGTATCCTATTTGATTTTATACCTTTTGAACTTAATGTTTTAAGTAAGTCTAATGTTGAACTATTCTTAGTTATTTGATCTCTATAAAGAATTATGCCCTCATTAGCTGAAATGTTATCTGGTATTGTCCCTAGCGAAAGTATTCCATTTGGAATTACCTCTTTTGATCCAAACCAAAGTGTTAATCCCTCAGGTATTTCGGCTATTATTCTCACTGGATAATTATTATCAATATAGACGCCCTCTGTCTTACCTGTTCTTGTAACTATTAATTCTTTTTTGTAAGGTAGCCAATCTCTTAAGGCTTCATATGTTAACCATTTACCAATTTGTTCATAACCAGTTGAATATAAAATATTAGGAGTATTAGGATCTCTAAGTATGGATAACCAATGTTTTATTAATGGATGAGGTGGAACAATTACCTTTAGTGACATTGACATATATTTTCCTATAAAATAAAAATACTAATTCATTTAGACTCTAAACTACATTTCTCTGATGATTAAAACAATCCGTTTTTCTTTAATAAAAAACACAATAATTTCTATCTTGGTTTTTGGGATATTGTTCTCTAATTTTGTAAATAGCGCTTGGGCCAAAAGACCTCCTGAAATTAGAAACCAGCAGGATTTAGACCTTAAGCAAGATATGCATGGTCAAGATCTAAGTGGTAATGAATTTGTAAAATTTGATTTACACGGTTTTAATTTTAGTGATAGTAATCTTCAGGGAGCTGTTTTTAACAACAGCAAATTAAATAATGCTTCTCTCAGTGGCGCTGATTTAACTGATGCTCTTGCTTATGCAACTGATTTTACAGATGCAGATTTGACAGATGTGAATTTCACCAATGCATTACTTATGGAAAGTAATTTTGATGGAGCAAAAATAGATGGTGCAGATTTTACAGATGCAGTTTTAAGTAGAATTCAACAAAAAGACTTATGTAAGAAAGCTAATGGTGTTAATTCAAGTACTGGTGAAAGTACTGAATATAGTCTTGGCTGCTAGTATTTGTGAAAAAAAGATTACCTGTAATAGTCGTATCTGGATTTTTGGGTTCAGGGAAGACAACTTTTATTAGATATTTATTGAAAAAAAGTAAAAAAAAATTTGGACTGATTATAAATGAATTTGGTGATATTGGAATTGATGGCTCATTATTAAAGAACTGTGATCAATGTAATGAATTTGATTTCGAGTCAGTAATTGAACTTAATAATGGATGTTTATGTTGTACCGTTCAAGATGATTTCATACCTGCTATTAATACTTTATTAAAATCATATTCTGAGATTGATGCAATTTTAATAGAAACGAGCGGTTTAGCTCTCCCAATACCTTTATTAAAGGCTTTAAATTGGCCTGAAATAAGAACTTCAATATATTTAAAGCAAGTTATTGGAGTAGTAAATGGTGAATCGATGATCAATAATTTACCAATTAATGATTTAAATGAAATAGATCATCAATATGAAGATACTAAAATTATTGAGCATAAGTCTTCTATTAATGAACTATTTAAGCAGCAATTAGAAGTTTCAGATTTAGTCATTATTTCTAGGTCTGACATACTTAGTGATAGTGAATTCGAATCTGTTAAAGAGAAATTAATACATAAAATTAAACCTGAAATCCCAATAATTCGCTCCTTGAATGGATCAATTGAATTGGGTTTTGTTTTTGATTCAGAAATTAAAACAAATTATGAGAATTATTTATCTGATGAACATGAGCACAATCATCCTGAATTATTTTCATCAACTATCAAATTTAATAATTATTTTTTAGAAAAGAATGAATTTGAGTTTGTAATAAAAGAAATTTTGCAAGGTTTAAATATTCTCAGAATTAAAGGTAGGATTTGGATGCCAAATAAATTATTGCCTTTGCAGATTCAAATAGTTGGAAAAAAAATTAATACCTGGTTTGAAGATGTTGATGAGGTTTGTTGGAGGCCTTCAAACAATGCTGGCATTGAATTAATAATGATTGGTTCGGAAAAAAAATCATTTTTTACATTAGAAAGAAAAATTAAAGAGAAATTTAAGATTGTTAGTAATCCAAAATAGAGGTTTTGATTTTATAGTATGCAATTGAAAAAATAATATTTTATTTAGTTAATGAAAAATCAAGAACTTTCCTTATCTACAGAAAAATATACTAATTTAGATCTTAATAAGAACAGGAACATATGTGTAAAGTGCGGTGGAAGTGGAAATTTAAAAACTCCTGAAAATTCAAGGAGAACATGTCTTTCATGTTTTGGAAGGGGATTTATGTCTTCATAATTAAACTAGTATATTCAGTTATATGAATATATTTTTCTTTAAATTAATGCTATTTAGTCTAATTTGAATTAATGTTCAGTTAGAAATATTTTTAAATCTTGAGCCAATTTCTTGTAAAAGTTTTTATTCGCCTAAGACCCTCAGTTCTAGACCCTGCAGGAGAAGCTATAAAATCTGCCGCTAACAAGCTAGGAGTTGATGGTATAAATTCTCTAAGAATAGGAAAGTTAATAGAAACTGAAATAGAGGCTAGTCATGAAAATGAGCTGAAAGAAAAGATAGAATTGCTTTGCGACAGATTATTTGCAAATAATGTTATTGAGGATTATGAATTTCAATTTGAGAAGAAATAAATGACATCATATACAGTTGGAATTGTTGTTTTTCCGGGATCTAATTGTGATAGGGATGTATCATGGGCGCTTGAAGGATGCCTTGATATTAAAACAAAATTTATTTGGCATGAGTCTTCCGATTTATCAGGAATAGATTCTGTAGTTTTACCTGGCGGTTTTAGTTATGGCGATTATCTTCGTTGTGGCGCAGTAGCACGTTTCTCCTCATTGATTAATGCTCTTCATGATTTTGTTCGAACAGGAAGGAAAGTAATTGGAATTTGTAACGGATTTCAAATTCTTACAGAGGCTGGTTTTTTACCTGGGGCATTAACTAATAATAAAAATTTAAACTTTATTTGTAAGGATGTGGAATTAAAAGTTCACTCGCATAAAGGTGGTTGGTTTAAATCTTTTATTGATAAAAATATTACTCTCCCAATAGCTCATGGTGAAGGCAGATATTATTGTGACGATTACACTTATAAAGAATTACTAGATAATGACTTAATAGCTTTAAAGTACATTGATAATCCAAATGGCTCTACTCATGAAATTGCTGGCATATTAAATAAAGAGGGCAATGTTTTAGGATTGATGCCACATCCTGAGAGAGCTTGCGATAAAAATATTGGTGGTATTGATGGAGAATATATTTTAAAAAATCTTATAAAGTAAAAAAAATCGCCTTACTAAGGCGATTTTAGAAAAACAATGTATGGGTATTAAAATTAGTATTTATAACCAGCTACAAATAGTTGTTCATCAGAAGAAGGTTGAGATCCTGGAACATATGCTCCCTTTGAAGCTTCTGAATTAGCTTGAGCCCTTGCAATTAAGGCTTTCTGGCCAGCCTCTAGATCACTACCTTTCCAAGCTTTTAAGCATGAATGCTGTAGGGCTCTACCGTAAGAGAATGAAACGTTCCACATAGCCTTTCTATAAAGATTATTCATATTATTCAGATAAACTGAAGCAGCTTCCTCGCTCAAGCCTCCTGATAAAAAGACAATTCCTGGTACAGATGCTGGAACACATCTTTCCATTGTTCTGATAGTCATTTCGGCAACTTTTTGAGGATCAGCTTTATCTGAGCAATCTGCACCGTTTACTGTCATTGATGGCTTTAAAAGAGTTCCCTCTAGTAAAACACCATTGGTTTGACATGCTTTGTAAACTGTTTTAATTACTTCTTCTTGGACTTCAGCTGTTTTTTCAATAGTGTGATCACCATCCATCAAAATTTCTGGTTCAATAATAGGAACTAACCCTGCTTCTTGAACAGATCTAGCATATCTTGCTAATCCCCAAGCATTCTCTTGTATAGATAAATTTGAAGGACATCCATCAGAAGTTATCTGCAAAACAGCTCTCCACTTGGCAAATCTTGCGCCTTGTTCGTAATATTTTGCTGCTCTTTCTACTAATCCGTCTAGACCTGAACAAAATGTCTCTACATCTTTTCCGCCAGGTAGAGGATTTAATCCTTTATCAACTTTAATTCCTGGAATTATACCTAGGTCATTTAATTTTTTAACCATTGGTTCGCCATCTGGATGATTTTGAAACAATGTCTCTTCAAATAGAATTGCACCACTAATGTATTTACCTAAATCTTTTGTTGTAAAAAGCATTCCTCTGTATGCTTTTCTATTTTCTTCAGTATTTTCAACTCCAATACCAGCTAATCTTTTACCAACTGTTTTTGTAGATTCATCTACAGCAAGAATACCTTTTCCTTTGGAGGCAAGTAACTGTGCATTTTCTTTAAGTTCTTTTGCGTAATAATTTAGAGCCATGCGATAAGTAAAACGAATGCGTTGATTTTTTCAGAATATGGTAAATTATAAAAATAAATATGTTACTTAGTCAAGTAAAAAATATTACATTATAATTTTCTAGTAGGTGATTTCTGACACTATTCCTGAAATTGAGGATTCTTTTGCCGCTTCGCAAACCCTTTGACTATTCAGTCCCTCACTCAATCCTGGGATTATAGGTTTTTTTTCAATAATGCTATTTGCCCACCAATCATGAATTCTTTTTACGGGAGCAATTCGGCCATCTGTCCATGTCCTATTAAATGAAAATTCATCATCAGGATTAATACTAGTTACCTTATCAAGCTCATCTATGTAAGTTAAATTAAATCCATGAACATAATCTTTCTGATTTTCACTCCTTAGGAATAAAGTTCCTTTACTACCGTAAATTTCTAGACAAAAACCTCTTCCATTTTTAGATATAGATGACAAGGACACTTGGCATGGAATAATTTCTTCTGGCTGATTTGATAATTTTAAATTTGCTATACATACATCTTCACTGGTCACTTTCATCATTTGATTAGTTTGAGGTCTTTCATTTATAGATGTATATGTTTTAGCCATGACTTCAGTTGTCGTGCCAAAAAACCAATGCAATATATCAAAGGCATGAGTACCTAAAGCTCCAATAACTCCTCCACCTTTTTCAGATAAGGAATACCAATTCCATACTCTATTTGGGTCAAATCTACTACTCATCAACCAATCAAGTTTTATCAGATAGATTTTTCCTAATTTATTATTATCTATTAATTTTTTTGTTTGCATAAAATGAGGTACAGCTCTGTATTCAAAATCAACACAGACACTAAGGTTTTTACTGATAGCTATTCTTTGAAGATTCTGAATCTCCTCGCTTTTTAAAGCAACAGGCTTTTCCAAAAGAATATTTTTGTCATGTTCTAAAGCTTCTTTTGCAAATTCATACCTTACATGAGGGGGAGTTGCAATGATCACCCCATCAATATCACTTCTAACTATAGAATTCCAATCACCAAAACATTTAACACCAGTATTAGTTTCAATCTCATCAATTTTATTTTTATTGTGGTGATATAAATACTTCAAGTTAAAATGATTTGACTCTTTTATTGCTGGAATATGAACTTTTTCTCCAAAACCTAATCCTGCAACAGCAATTTTTAATTTATTCATTTATCAGTTTAATCTCCTCGCACGATTTGTTGATTACTATATCTATTAATTCATCATTATCAGAGCTTCTCCATTTTGACTTTAAATTTGGTATGCCATTGATTGAGGTATCCTTGAATTTTTTAGTTTCACAATTTATTCTCATAACATAAAGAAGTTTTTTACCTTTGGTCTCTGGTTCTTTTGGAGTCTCAAAAAATCTTGTTAATATGCTTATCTCATTATTAGGATATTCTTTTATACTTCCTCTATCAATCCATTGCTCTCCAAAAGAATTCTTTTTAAGAAGTAACCAATCAACATCATTGGCGGCATATGAACCAAATGAAAAAGGAAGTAGAATTAATAAAAATGAAAGTAAGTAAAATACTAAAGAAAAAAATAATTTTCTCATGGATCTAAATTTGTATATGTTGTTCAGTTACCCCATGAATTTTTAAAATTTTAGTTAAGGTATTTTTCAATTCTTTTCTGTTGATAATTACATCAACAAAGCCATGTTCAAGTAGGTATTCTGCAGTTTGAAAATTATCAGGTAATTTTTCTCTTAAGGTTTGTTCTATTACACGCCGTCCTGCAAAGCCAATTAATGCTTTTGGTTCGGCTAATATTAGATCACCCAACATTGCAAAACTGGCAGTTACACCTCCTGTGGTTGGATGGGTTAATAATGGCATATAAAGTAAGTTTTTTTCCCTGTGTTTTTTTAAAGCTCCAGATATTTTAGCCATTTGCATAAGGCTTAACATTCCCTCTTGCATTCTTGCTCCCCCAGAAGCGCATACAATTAATAATGGATATTCTTCTTTTGTAGCTCGCTCAATAATTCTTGTTATTTTCTCTCCTACTACAGAACCCATGGATCCTCCCATAAATCTAAAATCCATTACTGCTAGTGCTAATGGTAGTGAATTGATGGTACATAATCCAGTAATAACACCATCTTTTAGACCAGTACCAGCTTGACTTTCTCTGATTCGATCAGAATATGATCTTCTATCCTTAAATCCAAGTGGATCTGTTGGACTTAAAGAGGCATCTAATTCTTTAAAAGTACCTTCATCTGAGATTATCTTTATCCTTTCCTCGCTATTAATCCTATTATGATGATTACAGTTGCTACAGACATTTTGATTAGATATTAAATCTTTTCTATAAACAACCTGTGAACATTCTGAACACTTTACCCACAAACCATCGCTTTCATCAGTTTCTTGAGAAACTTTTCCAACGAATTGATCTTTACGTCTAGCGGCAAACCAATCAAATAGAGACACTTTAATATATGTTTTCTTAATTAAAGGCTAAAGATGGTCCTTTAATCAAGATTTTTTAAGACTTAATCAACTTTTATTACTTTTTAAAGTTAAGACGCTTTTTTTTCTTCAATCATTCTATGAATAATTGGTGTCAAGATTAATTCCATTGCAAATCCCATTTTTCCACCATTTACAACAATACTTGTTGGGCTTGACATAAAAGAATCATTTATCATCCCTAGAAGATATTGAAAGTCAATACCCCATTTTTCTCTTGCTCCTTTCCTAAAATGGATTATTACAAAACTTTCGTCAGGTGTTGGTATATTTCTGCAAATAAAGGGGTTAGAAGTATCTATTGTAGGTATCCTTTGGAAATTTATGTCTGTTTTACTAAATTGAGGACAAATATGATTAATATAATCAGGCATTCTTCTTAGGATTGTATCAACAATTGTTTCTGCAGAATAACCTCTCTCTGCATTATCTCGATGAATTTTTTGAATCCATTCTAAATTTGTTATTGGCACAACTCCGACTAAGAGATCAGCATAAGATGCGACATCATAACCTTCTCCCACGACTCCTCCATGTAGACCTTCGTAAAATAGAACATCAGTCCCATTAGGAATGTCTTCCCAGGGTGTAAATTGGCCAGGTTCCAAGTCAGTTCCAAGTCTTGAATTATGTTCTTGAGCTTCCTCAGTACTGTGAAGATAGTACCTTTTTTTGCCACCGCCTGTTTCTCCATAGACTTTGAAAAGTTCTTCAAGTTTATCGAATAGATTGGCTTCTGGACCAAAATGCGAAAAGTTTTCTCCTTTAGCAAGGGCATCTGCCATCGCTTTTTTCATAGGCAATCTTTCGAATCTGTGATAACTATCTCCTTCGACAACGGCAGGAACGATATCTTCTCTTGCAAAAATATGCTCAAATGCTCTTTTGACTGTACTGGTACCAGCACCTGATGATCCTGTTACAGCTACTACTGGATGACTTTTAGACATTTTTAAAATACAACATATAACGATTGTGACAGGTCAACCGCTTATTTTTAAAATTTATTTAAAAATTTTTTTATTTATTACTTTTTTAATCATATTTCTTGAATTATTTTTTCCCCCATTTCAGTACAGCTTAAAATTTGGGCATTCTTATCTCTTAAATCACTAGTTCTAAATCCTTTTGAAAGGACATTGTCAATAGCTAATTCAATATTATCTGCAGCATTTGGCTCGTTAAGACCAATCCTTAACATCATCGCTGTTGATAAGGCCATTGCGATTGGATTCGCGATATCTTTTCCAGCTATATCTGGAGCTGATCCATGAACAGGTTCAAATACTCCCGGACCATCATTGCTAAGAGAAGCGGAGGGAAGCATTCCAATAGAGCCACTTAACATCGCAGCTAAATCACTTAAAATATCACCAAAAAGGTTGTTAGTTACTATTACATCAAACTGAGAAGGATCTCTTATAAGTTGCATAGCGGCATTATCAACGTACATATTAGAAAACTCTATATCTGGATGATTCTTCATGATTTCTTCTACTGTCTCTCTCCATAATTGGCTTACCTCTAAAACATTTGCTTTGTCAACAGAACATATTTTATTATTTCTTTTTTTTGTGATTTTTATCGCAACATCAGTTATTCTTTTAATTTCGCTGGCACTATAAGTCATTGTGTTAAATCCTTTTTTTTCACCCGATATATTTACGATTCCTCTAGGTTCTCCAAAATATATTCCTCCTGTAAGTTCTCTAACTACAATCAGATCAACATTTTCTATGATTTCTTTTCTTAGAGAACTTGCATTTAATAGTGATCTCCTAATTTTAACTGGTCTTATATTTGCAAAAAGATTTAATTCTGATCTTAGTTTAAGTAAACCTGTTTCTGGGCGTAAATCTCTTGATAAAGAATCATATTTGATATCACCAACGCAAGCAAGTAAAACAGCATCACTAGATTTGCAACTTTCTAATGTTTCTTGAGGAGCGGGTAAACCTTTCTGTTCATATGCTATTCCGCCAAATAATTCTTCTTTTAACTCAAAATTAAATTTATATTTTTCAGATAATTTACTTAATAATTTTTTTGAAACATTAGATATTTCAGGTCCAATTCCATCACCTGAAAGTAAGACGATTTTATAATTATTCATTAGAAATATGAAGATATTAGATTCACAAAAATAATAAATTATTTTTTGTCCAGTTGTCTAAGCTTTTTTGCTAAGTCAGGTAATTTTTTAAAAAGAGTAGAGCTTCTTAACCATAATTTATTAGGGATTGCAGGAAATCCACTAATAACTTCCCCATCATTTACATCTGCATGGATCCCACATTTTGAACTAGCTATAACGTTATTCCCAACTTTTACCCTATTATTTACCCCTACTTGTCCAGCTAGTATTACACCATCGCCAATAATAGCTCCTCCTGCAATTCCTACTTGGGCAGCAAAAGCGCAATTTCTCCCTATTTTTACTCCATGACCAATTTGTACTAAATTATCAATTTTTGTTCCTTCTCCAATAATGGTGTCTCCTACAGCGGGTCTATCTATACAGCAATTGGTTCCTATCTCAACTGAATTATTAATGATTACGCCTCCTGTCTGAGGGACTTTTAGCCATTTGCCATCCTTTGGGATAAAGCCAAAACCTTCAGAACCTAAAACAGTATTTGAATTTACAATACAATGATCTTTTATCTTTGTATTTTGATAGATTACACAGTTTGGGCTAATTATATTATTATCTCCTATTTCTACGTTATCTAAAATAACAGTTCCAGGATAAATTAAATTATTTTTTCCGATACAAGTATTTTTACCAATAAATACGTTAGGACCTACATAACAATTATCCCCAATCTTGGAAGTTGAATTTATTACAGCTGAACTATCTATCCCGCTTTCTGGAATTGTTTCTTTTTCAAAAAAGTTTAATATTTCAGCAAATGCTATTTTTGGATGAGAAACTACAATTGTTGAAATGTTTCTTCTATAAGTTTTTTGAAGTAATTCTTTATCATTAAATAGAATTATTGCTGATGCTTTTGTTGTCATAATATTCTCTTTAAGACTATTATTTTCCTCTAAAAAAGTGATTTGATTTTGAGAGGCTAATGTTATAGAGGCAGGGCTAATAATATTTATATCCTCTATAAAATGGGATTTGATATAGCCTGATTTGCCATTCTTAATAAATTTTATAATTTCTGTAAAAAGCATTTATCTAGTTTATGTAAGTGCCAGTACATCGCGATGAACAACTATTGGAGAATGTGTATTATTTATCTTTTTATCCATTATATTTTTTATTGAATCACTACTCATGGATGTTATACCTTTTGCCACTTGTTTTTTGTTTTTATTTAGTATTCTTACAGGTTGATTAGCAGAAAAATTACCTGATATCTCAATAATTCCTACCAGCAAAAGAGAGGCGCCTTTATTTTGTATTGCAAAACAAGCTCCATCATCTAAAATAATTTCTCCTACTGTTTCTATCGCGTGCGATAACCAGCTTTTTTTATTTCCTATGGGTTTTTTACAAGGATTAAAAATAGTTCCAATATTTTTATTATTAAATACATCAATAATGTTAATTTCATTTCTTCCATCTACTAATTGAACAGTAACACCACTTTTAGTAGCTATTTCAGCAGCTATTAACTTAGTTGCAATTCCTCCTGTTCCCCACTCATTATTTAAATTTTGCATATTTTTTTCTTTTATTTTTTTTAGTTCATTATTATTAACTTCTTTAATAGGTTTTGCATCATTATTTGTCTTTGGATCTTTCGAGTAAAGATTGTCAATGTCTGTTAGTAATATTAATTTATTCGCATTTAGTGCTACCGAAACCAAAGCAGATAATGTATCGTTATCTCCATATTTGAGTTCTTCATTAGCGATTGTGTCATTTTCATTAACAATAGGTATTACATCCAAGCTTATTAATTTATTAAGTGTTTTTGATGCATTTATAAACGAATCTCTTGTATTAAAATCAGCTTTGGTTAAAAGAACTTGTGCAATATTAATTCCTTTTTTATTCATCTCTTTCTCGTATAAGGACATTAGATTAACTTGGCCAATTGCTGCCATAGCCTGCAGAATGGTTAATTCTTTTGGTCTTTTTTTAAGAGATAGTTTTTTACAACCTAAACCGACGGCACCACTAGTAACTAAGACAACTTTATTTCCTTTAGAAATAAAACCATAAAGATGATCACATAATTTTTTAATTATCTGCTCTGTAGATATGTTTTCAGTACCTCTAATAATACTAGTACCAATTTTTATAACCCAAAGTTCCATTTAAAAAAGTAAAAGAGATAAAATTCTTTCAATAATGAGAGTAAGATTAACTTTCATTGGTAAACCCTTCGTATTTAGACGTGCTACTAAGATTGTGTTTATTTTGCATCTATTGCCTACGATAATATCTGTAAAAATCCTGTCACCAATAATTGCAATATTTTTATTACTTTCGTTCATAAATTTAATTATCTCGAGGGTATTCTTTTTAGAGGGTTTAAGAGCTTTAAATTTATATAATATTCCTAACTGATCGCCAATAGTTGAAATTCGTTTTTCTGAAGGATTATTGCTAATTAAATACAATTTAAATAAATTTTTTGATTTTTTAATCCAAATTTTGACTTCGTCTGGAATTTTATTAGTATTTCTATTCAATAATGTTCCATCAACATCTAATAATAAACATCTTATTCCTTGATTATGAAGCTTTTGAGGTGAGATTTTATAAATAGGTAATTTTGAGTCCCAATCTGCCTTAGTTAATGAGCTCATAATTAAATTATTTGACTGTCTTTTCAATTTCTGATTCTATAAGAGGTTGAACTCTGTCAAATTCATCATCTTCTATCAATAAAGCCCCACCATCTATTTGAAGCTTTCCTACAATGAAAAATGGATCTAAAGGTACATATAAACCATATTCTTCATTTTGAACATTAAAGTTAACTAATAGTTCGTAAGTGTCACTATCGTCGTTAAAATCTTCTTCCTCTAGATCATCATATATTGGTTCATCAAGTTCGCCTGAAACAGTCAAAGTTACAGCTGATCTAATTAACGTAAGATCATGCTCTTGAAGAACAGCATCTGCATTTTTTAGAATTTGCTCATTTTTTTCAACTTTATCAATTAAAACAGGTTCATCTTTTTCTCCAATTTTAAACAAAGTTACAGGAGTATCTACGGGTGTTAAAAGAGCGTATTCATCGCCATTAAGATCTACTATTTGTTCTAAATAGCAAAAAAGCTCATTTTTATTGGAGTCTTTTAGCAAAAGTGTAGGTGCTTCATATTTATCTAGGTTTTTTTGTTCTTCCATTTGTAGAAATTACGTACCTATTTATTTTAGTTGTTTTCTTGATGATTAAAAACATATTCCTTTAATTCTGGACCTTCCCTAATCCATTGTTCCAATATTATTTTTGCTGATAAGCTATCAATTAATCCTGTTTTATCTTTTTTTACACCAAATCTATTCGTAGACTCCCATGTAGAACTATGTTCATTTACATAAGCAAAGGGAAGTTTCAATTTATTAAAAATTAAATCACCATAAGTTTTGCAATCAATTGCTTGGTTAGTCATACGACCTTTTTCATCAAGAGGGAGCCCTGCAATAATTCCTCGAATATTATGGATACTGATAAAATGTTTTATTGTATCTAATTCAAAAAAGTCTTTGGTTCGACTTACCGCGGGCAATATTGAAACTGTAATATTTAATGCGTCACAATAGGCCAAACCAATTCTTTTCTTTCCTATATCAAGTCCTAATACAGATCTAGGTTTTGGCTTGATAAATTTCATCTAACGCCTGAAAGGATAAGGAGATGGATATGGATTAACTTGGGGGTTAATCTTTTCCATTATCGATTCGATAGATTTATTTAATTTGTTAGAGGACTTTAAATCTCTTTTTATAAAAGTATTTCTTACAAGCAATAATTCATTCTTAGTATCTATTAGACCTATTTTTTTAAGGAAATTGTTTAATTCAATATCTGTAGATGAAGTTTTAAATAATATATTTTTATCTTTTGTAAAACAATATTGGGCTATATTTTTTAGTGGTAATTCAATTCTTTCATCCCAACTTATTCCTCGTATTAGTGAATATACATTTTTATTTGAATAACTAATATCCTTTAACATTGCCAAAATTATATTTTTATCCTCAAAAATTCCTCCAGAAAGTTTATTATTTCTTTTTAATATATCTTCCTGTTCTAGATCTAGAATATTTCTTAAAATAAGGGAATCACTAGATCGTATAAAGTTTAAAAAATTCTTTATATTTGATTTCTTAATTTGAATAAAATTTTCTAAGTTTACATCTATTAAATTATTACTAAATTTAAAAGTTTTACTATCAATACTCCAGAGTTTTATCTCTTGGATTGGTTGAAAGCCTAGTTCTCTAGCGCATGAAATTAAGTCATTATCTTCTATTTCAGAATTAATAACCCAACTGGCGGTCTTAAAATCAGTATTAATAATTGAATTTTGTATTAACTTTAGAATTAATTTTCTTTTTGATAGAGAAATTTCATTAGCAATAATACTAGGAGCATTAATTTTTAAACATGTTTTCTTTTCATTTAAAGGGAAGGTATGGACATAACCAATTATTTTTTTATCTTGTATTGCTATTGTGCATTTATTCTTTAAACCATCTATAGAATTTAAAATTATTCTTAAATCATTTAAGGTGTTTAAGATAGCCATTTTATAAAACCAACTATTTTCTTTTTCATTTTTCAAATCTATTAAAAGATTTAAATGTCTAATATGTAATTCTTCAAATATTAAATTTTTATCTTTACTGAAATTCATAAAAGTTTTTAAGCTTTTCTCCTTACTATTACTATAGGAGTTTTTTCATCAGCATTGCCAGCTGGATTTTTTTTTAAAGCTATTTTTAGTAATTTAATTATTGATTTATTTGAACTAGCCAAAATTTTTACACCTCCTAAATCATTTACATCTGCTACCGCAACATCTATTTTTAGAGCTTTAGAAAGTTTTTTACAAAATAATTTAGGATTATATGGTCCTAGAACAATAGTTTTGTCGTAAGGCATTATGGTTCCACTTATATCATCTATCAATGAGGACTCTGGATTTGTAAGTCTATAAAATATTCCTTTAATTCCTATGAATTTAAAAATGAAACCAAAAATTAATGAAATTATTATTCTTGTAAAACCAAGTTTATTTATTAAAATTTGCATACCTGATGCTGTTGCTAAACTACTTGTAGGATGAAAAAAATAACATAAAAATTTGGAAAAAATATCATATTCTATATTTAAATAATTTTCATATCTACCTTGCATTATTGCTAAAGGAGATTCTCCTATAACTAAAATATCATCTTCTTTAACTAAATTTTTGCAGTAATTTATTACTGTTTCTACAGGTTCATCAAAGGCACTAAGTAAACTTGTTTTAACGGGAAGGACTTCTAGTGCATGATTGATATTCTTAGGTTTAATATCGTTTAGATTTTGATATTTCGTGTGTTTATTCAATAAAAAGAAATCTTGTTTATTTATTTTTCCAAAATGTCCATAATTATCCCAATTAATTTTTAACCCTAAAAAGTCTTCGCTATTTAAGAAAGTTTTCTTCAACTTAATCTTTAAAAATATCTTTAAAGTTGCATTTGATTTCAGAATTAATGTGGGCCAATAATTTATTATCCTTTTTTGGTACTTATCAAATTTTATTATCATTTCTTTTTCATAATTTAAATCTGATAATTTACCATTTTTAAAAAAATCTAATTCAATATTTAGATTTGGAATCATAGTCTCTTTTCGTTTACTAATATTAGTTATCTCAAATTCACATCTGATTTCGTTTTGTTTATTTAAAGTCAATAAATTATATTTAATAGGAAATATTTTAAGTTTTGATTTCGGTTTTAAATAAATATACAGATCAATAATTAAAAATAAAATTAAAATAATTATTATAGATTTTATAAAAAACATAATAGTAAATTAATTTTTTGAATTTGTATTATTTTTTTTTGAAATTTGACTATTGTATTCATTAAAACTCTCAATAGTGAATGAAGAGTCATCTAGTTTAATACCTTTTATTTCACTAATAACTTTATTGATTTCATTTAAATCTAGTTGACCAGTTTTATCGAACTTTACTGATCCTGTTTCATCTAAGATGATTGTTTGAGGGATATAACCATTCCAATAAAAACCTTCTTCAAGAGGATCAGTGTAAATTTTATTTTGCAATTCATCTGTTGTAAGGGGGATTATATCAATATTATTTTTCCAAATAAGATCTAGTCCAGCAATTACTGGTGCTATAGCTTTGCTATCAGCACTGTCATCTAAATAAAAAAATAAAATTGAAACTCTTTTATTTTGTATAGATTCTTTTAATGAGGTTTGTGGTGGAACTAATGAGCCGTTTCCTGCATATATGGGAAAAATATTACCATCATAGCTATCGGATATTCTTGATCCATATACAGGAAGATTTATGCATATAAGTATATATATAAGAATTATAAAGTTATAAAGTAATTTCATCTTTGGGATTTATTTATAGTTTGTTCTACCTAAACCTTGTAAAATGCCTTTGCCAATTAAACCAATTGATTTACCTACTATTTTAGTTAAAATTGTTACTACAAAATCACCTATATATCTAACTATTATTTCTAGTTGAGGGGCCACTGCGTCTCTTATCTCAATAATTAAAGTAACCTGCCTTTGAAACCATTCTAGCTTTCTTAAATCCTTTTCTCTATTTTCATTTCTGTAATATCTAATGAGTTTATTATCCATAATATCAATATATTCTCTCTTGCTTTCATAAAAATTTATAGGCATCCTTATATTATTATGCCATCTATTGTAGTTATTTATATTATTTCTAAATCTTTCAAAGTTTCTTGTAGATAGTAATTTGTTATTAATTAGATTTGCTCTTAATTCTGGGTATTCTGAACATAAATTAAAAATTTCTGAGGCTAAATTATTGCATATTCTTATCGCCCAATTTGATATAATTTCCTCGATTAATTTAAATGATTCAGTTTCATATAAAGGAAGTATCCTTCCTTCAAAACTTAAAGGTTCATTATTAATTATGGGTTTAAAAAATAATTCTGCTTTATGAGATTCAGAGTCATCTTCAATTATTTCAATATTATCAGAAAGGAATTTACTTAAAGATATTGAATCGTTTTCTTTTTTTACTCTAAAATAAGAATCTTCAATATTTATTAATGTATTTTTTTTAAGTTCACTTATTAATGAAATAAATTCTTCTTCATCAAAATTTTCAAAAGAGTTATCTTTTAAATTTGTTATAAGCTTATTTAATTCACTAAGTATATTAGTAAGTAATTTATTTATATATTCTTTCTTTAAACCTGTGAGGATTAAGTCTGGATTTTTAAGATTAATTTCTATTTTTATTGCACTATATTTTTTTAGGAGCCTACTATATATTATTTCCCAGATTTCTAAAGAATTTTTATTTTTTATGAAAATAGTATTATCTTTATTCTTAAGATCTGACTTTGTACTATCTGAAAAAACATTATTTGAATTTATTTCTATAGTATTTCCCCATAAAAATATAAGTAGTGATTTTGCAGTAATTAGTTCTCTTAATCTACCTTTTAATATGAATTTATATATCTTAGGAGTCTTATCGTAGTTTAAATAACTGAAGATATTATTAATCTCACTATCAATTTGTTTAAGACCTGATGTAAGTATTTTCTGATTAAAAGTAAATTCTTTTTTAGTTTTGATTTTTGCAAGGTATTTTGCGTTGAGGTCAAAGACCCTTCCTCCTTCTAAAATTATATTTATTGATTCCAGTACTTTTTCTACTTCAGGATTTAATATTATTCCTTCACAATTTAAATTTGGCAAAGGTGCATCTTCTTCCTTTACAAATTCACTTGAAAAAATTATTAATATCTTAGATTCTGACCATTTCTCTTTTATTTTTATAAGCTCTAGACGAATCAAATCTTCAGATTCATAGTTAAGAATATTCCAGATTATTAAGTCTGGATTAACTTTAGGATCATTTCTATCTAATGATATATTGAGATCATTATCTAATGATGTTAATTTTAAAGATATTGATTCTGCAATTAAACTAGGTGCAATTATTAATATTGATTTTTCCTTAGTTGTTTTCAATTAAAAGACAATCAACTCTATCTTAAATTAACTAATAAAACAGTTTAATTCCAGTCCTAATTTATTTTTGAATTACTTTTCAAGCATAGTGATTATTATCAATAGGAAAATCCATTAATCTTTCAGAGGAAAGTATGTTATTTGCTTCTTTTATTGTAAATTTCTCTTCATAGAGAGCTTTGCCTACTATTACCCCATAAAGACCACTATTCTCGAACTTTGTAAGAGATATTAAATCAGATAATGAACCAATTCCACCAGACGCTATTACAGGAATATTAGTATTTTCCAAGACATTACTAATGAACTTTTCATTTGTCCCACCAAGTGTACCGTCTGTATCTATATCAGTAATAATAAAATTAGAAATCTCTAAATTTGAAAGTTCCTTTATTAAATCAATCGCATAAGTATCAGTATCTTTTAACCATCCTCTTGTACTTACTTTACCTTTATTAGTATCAATTCCAATAATTATCTTTTTTGGGAAAGTTGATGCTAATTCTTTAACCAATTTTTTATTTTCAATCGCTGAAGTTCCCATAATTACTTTGTCAATTCCATATGAAAAAAGTTGTTCAATTCTTTCTTTAGATCTTATGCCTCCTCCAATCTGTATAGGTATATTAATAGATTCAGAAATCATCCTTATAGAGCTATCATTTAGAGGAAGTCCAGTTTTTGCAGCATCCAAGTCTACAATATGAATAAATTCAGCCCCTTCTTTTTCCCAAAATTTAGCTTGTTTTACAGGATCATTACCAAATTCTTTTTTTTGATTAAAATTACCTTTTACAAGTCTTACGCATTTTCCTTTTAAAAGATCTATTGCTGGAATAAGTTTCATCTTTTATACCTTTTCATTAATTGCATTTGACGTAGTACTATTTTAATTAAATCTTAATTAAAGTTACCACTTAATTTTAAATTATTATTATTATGAAAATTCTTGTAATGGGAGGCACAAGATTTGTTGGCAAATCTTTGGTTCAGAAGTTAATCTTACAAAATTATGATATCGATATCTTTACTAGAGGAAATAAACCTAATCCAAAGGGGGCAAATTTAATAAAAGGTGATAGAAATAATTTACAAGATATATTGAAATTAAAAAATAATAAATATGACATTGTTTTTGATATTTCTGGACGTGAACTTTCTCAAACAAAAATTTTAATAGAAAATATTAATGAGAATTTTGATAGATATGTTTATGTTAGCTCAGCAGGGGTATATCAAGATAGTCAAGAATTACCTATTAATGAAAAAGATCCTATTGATAAAGATAGTCGGCATATAGGAAAGTACGAAAGTGAAAAATGGCTAATTGATAATAAAATTCCTTTTACTAGTTTCAGACCTACATATATATATGGACCTGGAAATTATAATAAAATTGAAAACTGGTTTTTTGAGAGGATAGTAAGTTTAAAAAAGGTACCTATCCCATTTGATGGATCTTTGATAACTCAATTAGGCCATGTATCTGATCTGACAGATGCAATGATTAAATGCTTAAGTCAAATAAAAACCAAAAATAATATTTATAATTGTTCAGGTGAGAAAGGCATTACGATAAAAGGCCTTGTTATGCTTTGTGCTGATATTTGCAATATTGATAGAAATGATATCGAGCTACTTTCATTCGATTACAGAAAGCTTGACACTAAATCTAGAAAGAGCTTTCCAATAAGATTAAAACATTACCATACTTCAATTTCTAAGATAAAGGAAGATTTAGATTGGGAACCTAAATATAATCTTATTAATGGCTTGCAAAATAGCTTTCAAAATGATTTTAAATCTAAATTAAACTCTATTTTTAATTTTGATTCAGATAATAATTTATTTAATTCTTAAATAAGAGAATAAAGAAACTATTGTTAATGCAATACTTATCCAATAAAATATCATCCCTATATTTTGGATTTGAAAATGGTTGAAGTTTGAAAATAATATAAATAATGAAATAAATTGAAAAAGAGTCTTATATTTTCCAATCTTTAAAGCTGGTAATCCATTTTCTTTCGTGCCTCTGAATGCTGAAATTAAAAATTCTCTTACTAATAATACTGATAAGGACCAAAATGGTATTACTTCATATTTACATAACCAGATAAAAGGAATAATTATAAAAACTTTATCAGCTAAAGGATCTAATATCGCCCCTAATTTGGTTTTGAGCTTAAATTTTCTAGCAATATATCCGTCTAAAAAATCAGTTATCCCTCCAAATAGGATTATTATCCAAACAAACAGTATATTATTTGTTTCTAAAAAAATTATTAATGGAATAGTAAAAATTAACCTTATAGATGTTATGTAATTTGGAATGCTATACATTTTTAAGAGTTTATTCATACCAATTATTAACAATATTTTTAAATTTAAATATATTTGATTTGAATTTAACCCTACTCTTGTAACCTTTTCTATTTAATAATCTCTCGACAACTTTTTTTCGGCCTCTAATTCATCTTCCAACTGACCTATTAATCTTGCTACTAAAGCTTGAAACTCAGGCTGACATCCCTTGAAGGCTGCTTTATGCCTAATTGGTTCGTTTCTAGTTCGGAGATCAGTTAACATTAATTGAAGTGCATCGACTCTAGAATTTATATTCATTTAACTTAGATTTTCTTCTATTTTACATTATTTAAATACTTTGTATAGCTTTTTCGAATGCAACCTTTTTGTATTCGGTGGAACTAGTGATTTCTATTATTTTATTTATAGACTCCTTATTTTTGATCGCTTCTATACAACATCTTGCAACTAGTCTTCTAGGAATTGATCCTTTAGTTTGCGAATCTATTCCTGAATATAAAATATTTTGATCATCTATAATTTCATCTTCTTTTAATCCACCTGGTCTTATAATTGACCATTCAAAATATGGATTTCTTAATAAATTTTCACCAATTTTTTTCCAAATTAAAATTAATCCAAAAAGGTTTAATGGATGTAATAACGTACCTGTGCATAATGAGCTAACAAGTATTACCCTTTTAATTCCTACTCTTTTGCAACTTTCTAGTTGCCTATAAACACCTAAAGCATCAACTCTAGCTGGCCCTGTCAAATCTAAGGAGGCCCTTGCTCCAGTGGCAATAATTAATGCATCTGTGCCTCTCAGTGCATCATCTAATTTTTGTTTATTATCGAGTGATAACTTTATAATTTCATGTTTTTCTAATTCTTTAGAAATGACTGAATTTTTTCTGACAATTTGTTTTATTTTATATCCTTCTTTTGAAGCCTCTTCAACAATTCTGAAACCTGTTTTACCAGAAGCGCCTGTAATTGCAATTTTCATGTTTATACTTTTTACTGATAATATATATGATTTAGGCTTTTTTAGTTATAAATTTCTTTTTTCTATTTGGATATAATTTTTTACACATAAAACATTTTGTACCATCACAGCCTCTTGCTGTGCAATACTCCCTTCCAAAAAATATTATTTGTAAATGTAGTTTATTCCACTCTGATTTAGGAAATATCTTTTTTAAATCCTTCTCTGTTTGTAAAACATTTTCTCCTTTAGTTAATCCCCATCTTTGTGATAAACGATGGATATGGGTATCCACAGGGAAAGATGGGATTTTAAAAACTTGAGACATAATGACAGAAGCAGTTTTATGTCCAACGCCTGGTAATGATTCTAGGTTTTCAAATGTATCAGGTACCTTACCATCAAAGTTTTCGATAATCATTTTTGATAAAAGATAGGTATTTTTTGATTTTTGTTTTGACAAACCTAATTGTTTTATATATTGATAAATATTATCAGCTCCTAATTTCACCATTTTGGATGGAGTATCAGCGATTTCAAATAAATCTTTAGTAAGTTCATTTACTTTCTTGTCTGTTGATTGAGCGCTTAAAACGACTGCTACTAAAAGTGTATATGCATTCTTATGGTTAAGAGGTATAGGTGGTTTTGGATAGAGCTTATTAAGCTCCTTTAATATTATTATTGCTCTTTCTTTTTTAATCATCTTAATTATCTATAGATTTGTGATGTATAAAAGGATACTTTAAATTAGTTGAACTATTATTTTCTGCTAATTTTTAAAAGGCTAGTTAATTAAAAACATAGTGAAAAATAGTGCATTAATAATCAAGAATATATCTCACACATATGATAAGAATAAGAATGCAAAATTGATTTTAAATTCGGTTAATTTAAAAATCCAAAAAGGAGAATTATTGGGTTTATTAGGACCATCAGGCTGTGGTAAAACAACTTTACTAAGATTAATAGCAGGATTTGAAAAACCTCAAAAAGGAGAAATTTTACTTAATGATAATTTAATTTCATCTTCAGAATCTTTGCTTTCGCCAGAAAAAAGGAACATTGGCATGGTATTTCAAGATTATGCATTATTTCCTCATTTAAGTGTCTATGAAAATGCAAAATTTGGTTTGAAAAATAAAAATCAAGAGGATAGGATTGATTATTTACTTAAAGTTTTAGGTATAGATTTTTTAAGGGATCGATATCCTCATGAATTATCAGGAGGTCAAAAACAAAGATTAGCTATTGCCCGCGCATTAGCACCAGGTACTTCATTTTTGTTACTTGATGAACCATTTTGTAGCCTAGATTTAAATGTAAGATTAAGGCTTAGAAGTGAACTACCAAATATTTTAAAAAGTTTTGGTGCTAGTGGTCTTATGGTTACACACGACCCAGAAGAAGCAATGGCTATATGCGATAAAGTTGCTGTTATGAATGATGGCTTTATTCACCAATACGATACCCCTGTTGAACTAATTAATAATCCAAAAACACTTTTTGTAAGTCAATTTATTTTAGGCAATAATACGCTAAAAATTAAAGTAGAAGATAGATATTTAAATACTTGTCTTGGGAAGTTAAAAATATCAAATTATCCTAAAAATAAAAAAATAAATTTTTTATCAATTTCTCCAAAATCCATTTCAATTAATAAGTCAATTAATGGGAATGCAAAAGTTATAGCTAAAGAGTTTCTTGGTGATTTTTATATTTATAAAGTATCAATTGGAAATGATGAACTAAGAGTCAGAACATCATTCGATAATAAATTTGCGATTGGTGAAAAATGTGAAGTTTACCCTAAAAAAGATAATGAATTTTTTATATATCCTGGTAGTTATAAAAATAAGATTATATAAGATTTCTAATACTCTCTTAATTCACTGCATAATATTGTAAATTAAATATTTTATTAGCTTCATCTGAAATTGTTTATTGAGTTAAAATTTTCATAACTGACCAAACTTATTATTCGACAAGGAATAAAGTATATTTTTATGTATTTATTAGGACATTTTATACATATTAGTGTATTATTTAGTTAGTAAATATTAAAGCTATGCTTGAATCATCATTGCAGTTTAGTCGGAAATTAAAGTATGGCCCCTCTGGTCGTGCCATAGCCCAGGAATTTGATAGTAGTTTATTAGATAATTTTTTTGAACATTTAACTATGGAAAGAAACGCAAATGTTCAATACTTTTCAATGTCTTTATGGTTCAAAGAAAGAGAGCTTAGGGGATTTAGTTCCTTTTTTCTAAATGAATCTAATGAGGAGTTGTCGCATGTTCAAAAATTTGCAGATTATCTTATTGCAAGAGGTTATAAAGTAAATTTAAAAGATTTACCTTCTCCAGTTCAGGAATGGGATTCAATTCAAGATCTGATAAATTTTGCATTTAAAATGGAAAGTGATTTAACAACTTCATTAGAGCAACTTTATTCTATTTCAGAAAGAGCGTCAGATATCAGATCAAGTGTATTTTTAGACCCTATTGTTGAAGCTCAAATAAATTCTGAAGATACATTTGCTTATTTGTCAGGTAAAGTTAAGTTTTCAGAAAATCAACCCTCTGCAATATTATTAATTGATAAAGAATTAAACGAAAAATAGGTTATTATTTTGGAAAATTAATTTTTCACACCTACTATATTTTTCATGCAATATTGAGGAATAGCTTATATCCTTTTTATTTTGACTATTAAATAAAAACACTTTTGACCTTAAATCAATAAACTTATTAAAAAGATCAAAATATTCATTTGATAATCTTTTCCTTAACTTAATATTATTTGTATGATAGAAGGAATTTTTTATAGAAAAAATTCTTTTTGTAATAATTTCAATCTCTATTAATACCGATTGAACAATAATTTCTGATTTCATTGAAAGCTTTCTCACTTTAGCTTTCTAATGGTGATGATTCTATAAAGGATGGCGCAACGCTTACAGTTTGAGTTCCTAAGGGAGCTATGAGTAATTCTGCTGAACGTAATCTTGAAATTAATCTTGTTGAGGTAACCCTTGTAGAACCTATAAGTTCTCCAATCCTTTCATGGGTTAATCTAAATGGTAATTCACACCATTGCCCACATCTTCTACCTAGCCTATTAACTAATATGGCAAAAAGAGCTTGAAGCCTTTGCTCTGCATTTCCAAGATGCCTAATTCTAAGTAATTGCAACGTCCACTCGTTTACCGCATCAAAACCTGAATTATCCGTTATTTCAGCGTTGCTATGAAAAGAAAGGTCTGTTAGAGCCTCTACACATACGCCTTCACTACACAATCTATCTGTTCTTAATTGATCTCCTGATTGTAAGAAAGCTAAAGTCATTCCCTCTGTCTCTTCACAAGGACAATAGACCCTCGCAATTCCATTTTCTACTTCAAGACAAGTACCTTTTGGCCTAGATGAAGGATCTATAAGCACTGATTGACCAGTTATTATTCTTACAGATTGAGTATTTGCTTCTCCATAACTATGGAAATTCATTTATTCTTATAATGAGAATTATTATCAATTATGTATGAGAAAACGTCTTATTGCAATAGATTCTCATTAAGTAAGGAATTATTGATGAGATTCTTTACATTATTTTGAGAATATTAATTATGTAATAAGAATTTGATAGTAACTTATTTATAAAAATCATGAAAAAAATATGTTTAAGATGCGGTTGTAATAGTTTTATCTCCGATAGATCTCTCGGTGGGAGAATAGTATGCAAAAGATGTGGATCTTCTTCTATAGGTTATAAAGGCTTCGTATCTCCGAAAAATAAAAATATATTTTATTTAATGATAATTATTGTGGTTTTTTTAATAATAATTATTTTATAAATTTCATCTCAAAATATCCCATCCATTTGCATGCTCCTTAAGTTTTATGTTCACATCAAATAGATTATTTATATTTTTACTATTTATAATTTTATATGGATTTCCATCCTCAACGATCATTCTGTTTTTTAAAAATATCACTCTATTAAAATTTTTATTTATAAGTTTTATATCATGGGTAATACATAAAATACTTATACCTGTATTAGTTAATTTCTGAATTTTGTCTGTCAGGAATATTTGGGATTTTAAATCAAGATTTATTGTTGGTTCATCTAATATTAAGACAATAGGGTTTTTAATTATTGCCCGTGCAATAAGAGCAAACTGCTTCTCACCATCTGATAGACAAAAAAATTCTTTTTCAGCAATATTTTGTAGTGACATTCTTTTTATTAAATTATTTACCAATTTCGTATCACTTTTATTAGAGCTATTAACTTTGCAGTAACAACCATATAAACCACTTATTAGTAGATCAATTACTTTGATATTTGGATATATTCTTTTCTTTATTTCGTTATTAACAGTACTTATTTTTGCTCTTAATTCCCATATATCAATAAGTTCTTTGTTAAAAATCCTCAAAATTTTATTATCTTTTTCGACTGGATACAAATTTCTATTAATTAGATCAACTAAAGAAGATTTCCCTGATCCATTAGGTCCTAAAATAATAACTGATTCCTTAAGCTTAAATTTAACATTCAAATTTTTTATTACTTGATAACCATTTTTGTATGAATCAACCCCTCTAGCTTCAAACCAGTAAGTATTATTCACGAAAATTTACTGCTCCAGAAAAAAAATAACTGAATTGACGATCCAATAAAAATCAATAGATAAAGCCAATTAAGCCATGCAGGTCTATTATCTTTTCTCATTACTATACCAATATCAAAAATAAGATTAATGGAGAAGCATATCTAATAAGTGTTTTTTTTATAATTTGTAGATTATTAATAATTTCAAGCTTACTAATTTCAGGAGGATACTTAAAAATTAATTCATCATAAACATCCATATTATTTTCTAATTTCTTGCTATATTTCCAAGGATTATCTTTAGCTTCCGATTTTTGGTACCAATTCCAATAATATTTAATAATTTTGTCTTCTCCTAAAAGCTTAATTTCGTCATTTTTTAATAAATCTAGTTTTAGATTATATGTTTGTGTTTTTAATATCATATAGTCTTCATTAAAAATTTTATAAAATGTTTTTCTTTGTATTTCTTCGAATAAAACTAAATTCCTCATGATTTTATTCTTCATAAATTTCCTATAATGTCTTACAATTACCCTCGCTTTATTATTTCCTAAAGGTATGTGATCTAGAACTTGAACATATCTAGATTTGCTTGGATCCCCCTTATATATAAGAATTCTTCCTGGAGGTATAAATTTAATTCTTATAAATTCTTTTGAAGGATCATTTTTGTAGGAGTAAATGCTCTCAATAAAATCTTTATTAATATTAATTTTTTGATTAAAACTTGTAAGTACATTTTTATTAACATCTTTATCAGGAATCGTATCACCGTGTACCCAGAATATATGAAGAATATCTAAATGATTTTCAATAATTCTTGCCCAATCACATTTAAAGTCAACAAGTACTTCTTCAAAGACATATTCATCGCTTTTAAATCCGTGTTTATTTAATTCATGTTTATTAGGATTTAATTCTTCTTCATTATCAATAATATTTGTTTCCGGCTTTTCACAATAATTGATAAATACATAATCGTCTTTAATTAATGTTTTATATTGATAAAGATGAATTTTCTTTGCATAGCTTTTATAGTTACTATCAATAATATGACTACAAGTTAATCTATCAATATTTTTGCAACTACCTTCTGAAGTGAATTTTGCTCCATGATACGGACAAGTTAATTCACCGTCTTTTAAATCACCTCCAAAAAATGAAGCTCCTCTATGAGGGCATACATTTTTTACGCATCGGACTGTATGATTTTCATCCTTGAATAAAAGAAGAGGTTCATCATACATAGAGAAATAAAAGATTTTATTTTTCTTTAATTCTTTTAAAGGACAAATGGCGTACCAACCATAAATGCCTATTTCTAACTCTTTTGATGTTTCTTTTATTTCATAATTATCTATTTTTACAATTCTCTCTTCTCTAAAAGTCTTCAGATCCTCTCCTAAAGGCTTTAATACAGTATTAAAGTCTCCAGATTTAAAGAAATTGATCTGGTTATTCTTCATGAACTTTTTTTAAATAACCTATTTCTCTGGGCACTATAACCCAATGAAATAATTAATTACTTATTAATAAACAAATTCTCTATCTTTTGTAGCAATATTAATTTTTTAAAAATTTATAATTTTTGTGATTTTATGTTTTTTAAGGAGTTAATTTCTTTGTTTTTTGGATAAATATCTGTACATTGTCATAATAAATACTTCTCAACAAGAAAAATTAGTAATTACTTATTAAAAAAGTAACTCGGATATGGCTTCATAAATTTTTATTATTCCTAGTTATGAAAAAATATAATTTCAGATAATCCCTCAAAAAATTATTTAATGATTTTAAGTTAAGTTATATAATAATTTTTAGTTCATGCGAAAAGATTTTTTATTCTGTGTGAAATTTTATAGTGATTTAATAAGGTTATTAATTTATGATTTTTAACCAATATTAAAAATAAATAATTATCTCAATAGCAATAGATATTTCTCTACAATGTTAATTTTTAGCTGTGATATTATGGATATGTCAAACTAAGAATTACTAACATGATTAAGTTTATAGTGGTTATTCTGATTTCAACATTTATACTTTTTCCTACTAAACCTTCCTTCTCAAAAGAAGTTTCTCAAAAAAATTTAGATAAATTAGTTGATAAAGTTTCTATGAAATTTGCAAGAACGTTCTGTAATACATCAAATTTTGGTATTTCTGATGAAGGAGCAGTAGAATTTGCAATAGGTGAAACAAAAAAGGAATTTTCTAAAAATAAATTAATTAATTTAATAAACCAATCAGATGTTAATAAAAAAATTGTCTTAAAAATAGAAAATGAATGCCAGGTTTATGATTTTCCTGTCGAAGAACTATCAAAATTTGTAATAAATAATTAACAGTTATTTATTTTTTCCTACCCAATCATTTGGTTTTTCCATCATCCATTCAAATACGCCTTTTGAATCAAGATTCTTAGATGCCAAAACAAAAAATATTGGAAAAATTAATGATGTTATAGCTATTAGAGTAATCTCAACTTTGCCTAATCCCATTTCAGAAAATGCCATAGCAAAATTAGTGAACATATTTTTTCTAAAAATAAAATATTAGCATAAGTATTTTATATTTTTGTTTTAATTATTATAAAGTTTAAATCTTACTTCATAATATAAATTCTTTGGACATTGTTCTTAATTGCTCAAGATTTAGTCTCTCTAAATAATTTTTCATATCTATATAAGACTTTTCAGATCTAGCTTTTAAATCATCCTTAAATATTGAAGTAGTAATGAGTTCAACTAGATGATCTTTATCCATACTTACCTTTTAGCTTAATCTCGCAACAACACCATTAAATAATTATTAAAAATCTAATAAAAATTTAATTAGAAATTCATCTACACTACTCATTTGTATAAAGTACCTATTTATTCTTTTAAAATATTTAAATAAATTTAAGATAGTTTTATATACTTAATGACTCTAGAATCCTTTTTATTAATACTAGCGCCTTTGTTTATATTCATTTTTGGTGTTTTGATTATCCCATATATTTCAAAACCAAAAAGTAAGGAGTTAATAGATCCTCAAAAAATAATTAGTGATTTTGAAAAGAAATATATTTATTAATGAGAATTTTTTTAAAGAAGCTATTTCTTTAATCCATTTTTTTTGATATTAAGAAGTCATTCAATCAAATTAGTTCATGAATACAGAAATGTTTTTTATTATATTGGCTCATTTAAGTTTATTTTTAACCTTTCTTTTGATATATCCTATTTTTAGTTCTTCAAAAAAAAACAAGTATAAAACCTACAGAAGATAGTTTTAATTTTTAACAAGAACATAAAATAATTATAAAATTTAGGAGATAATTCATTTTTTCATATTAGAAATATGTTCTTAAGTATAAATTTATGGAAAATTTCGAAAGCGATCAATCATTTAGGACTTTTTCTGAGACTGTTTCTAACAAAAGTTATTTAGAGTTACTAGAAAGATATATTTTATTGGATAAAACAAGTGATTTAGATAAAAAACATAAAGAGTGGAGCAATAATTTCACTAACAATTGATATGTAAGTTAAAATTCTTTCTCTTAAAACTTTTCAAATAAAAGATATGTTAATTACTATAGTTAAAAGTTATAAATAAATCTTTTTTTTATATTTAATTCATCTAAATAAACAAATCATCTAAACCGCTATATATCTCATCCTTTTCTCTAATGGATTCTTCCTCTATTAAATAAACTTCATCTTTGGCTTGATAGCAAAGATAACCAAAGCTAATAAATAGTATTGCGAATGGAATAAGCATAAATTATTTTATTGACTTGTTTTAAATATAGTGCAACACTATTTGTAGTCAAGTGCTGTACTTTATAAAAATGCCTACTAAAAAAAGAAGGATAGGGTTTATTCCAAGATTCGATGTTTTGAAGGTTATTAATAAAATTTCAGAAGAGGAGAAATTAAGTAATTCCAAGGTAGTGAATATATTAATAGAAGAAGCACTATATGCTAGGGGGCTAATTGAAAAGATTGAAAAAAATTTATTAACAGGCGATTATGATGACTTTGTCTACAATATTAATTATTTTGAAAACAAATTTTATAAAGATGATTTTAAATTTATCAATGAAAAAGAAGTCTCTAAGGAATATAAAAATGAAAAAAAAATATATAAAAGATTTATTCAGTTTTTACATTTTAAAAAAATGATGAATATTTTTGATGAATAAAAGTAGTAATAAGTGAAGCACTTTATGAATGTTAATTAGATCCTAAATATAGTTTAGTAATAATTCTCTTAAATAAAAAACCCGCTATTGCGGGTCATTATTTGGTGGCGGGGGGGAGATTTGAACTTCCGACCTTCGGGTTATGAGCCCGACGAGCTACCAGACTGCTCTACCCCGCGACATATTATTAGCATACATCTGAATGTGCTAAATTTGTTAATTTTTTATGATTCCTGGAATTTTAGCTTACCTTTGACTTCCAGATTCACACCCTCCGGAAGACTAAAAATCTTTTCCTCAATATCTTGAATGCGTATATTTGTTATCCAATCTAATTGCTTAATTAAATGTAATCCAACTGCATGTTTTGCTCGTTTAGAACCATCTTCAACTTTTAAAGCCAAACCAATTCCATCTCTTAATTTACCTAAACAAAGTATTCCTTCAGCTCCGCCTTTACTAATAATTTTTCCATGACTTGCTTTAATTATTTCAGTATCAAAATAGTTATTATCACTTATCATTACGGGATTTGAGGATATTGCTCTACTTATCTGCTCTAATTCCGCATTCTCAGAACTACTCAATATTGAATATAAATTTGCTATTTCTACTAACTTTAAATATAAGGTAGGAGCCCCACAGTCATCTCTCTCTGCAAAAATATCTGAAGCTGGAATTTTAAGAAGATCAGAGATTACTCGAAAAATCTCTATTTGTAATGGATGTTCACCTTTTAAATATGTATTAAGAGGCCAATTAAGTTTTTTGCATGTTGCTAAGAAAGCAGCATGTTTTCCAGAACAATTGTGATTTAAAGGGCTATTACCTTTAATGGGACACTTTAGATATTTAATATCAATATCAAACTCCCATAGTATTTTAAATGCTTCTCTTGCGTGCAGCATTGATCCTCTATGGGAACCGCTTGCTAAAGCAATTGATTTAAGAGGTTCATTTATCTTTGAGGAAGCTCCGCTACTAACAAAGGGAATTGCTTGGAATGGCTTTAAAGCGGATCTTATAAAACTTTTATATTCTGGGTTGCCCGCACACATCAAGACCCTTCCTTTCTTATCGCAAACTACTGCATGAACTTTGTGAATTGACTCTAAATGTGAGCCTCTCTTGAGAATTACCTCAATTGGAGGATTATTAGATGTATATAAATTTTTAAAATTAGAACTCATTTCAAATATTTGTATTTTGGAAAAATAATATCCCTAATAGAATTAATGAAAAATTAATAGCTGTTATCTGAGAAATATTTTTTAATATTGGCTTAACCTCAATAGTTGCAATTAAACTTTCTTTCTCTTTTAATTGAATAGGTTTTATCCAGATTTGACCATCATACCAACCAGATTCTTCATATTCAACTTTTTCGGAAATTAATCTTTTATATATATGATTCCAGCCTAAAAGTAATCTTATAGAAATTAATAATGGAGCAGAAAGGCTACTAAAAAAACTAATTAATATATATTTGAAATTATTTTCACTGTAATAAACGCTACCTGAGGATATTATCAAAAATAGTAAAAAGAAAATTACCCAAATAGATACAAGAACTAAGATATATTTTTTATTTGATTTAGGAAGTGAGAAAACGATTGAGTTTGATAATTCAAGATATTCATTTGTTGGTTGTTGCTCCTTAGGTACAGGGCATTTTGAAAAACTCATAAACTTTTAAGGATAAATCAGATTTTCTCCATTACTCCAAAATGATTCAAGATCATAAAATTTTCTATATTCAGGTTGAAATATATTAACAATAAGATCTCCATAATCTAATAATGCCCATTTGGCTTCGTTAATTCCTTCTTTTCTTAATGGCTCTAATTTAGCAAATTCTTTTAATTCTTCTTCTACAGAGTTAGTTATTGATCTAACCTGAACATCTGATAAACCTTCTGCAATTAAAATCCAATCACTTATATAAGAAACCTTGTTTATATTAATCAATCTTATATCTTTTGCTTTTTTATTATCACAAGCTTTTGCAGCAATTAAAACGATTTTCTTATTGTCCATAGACATTTTCGCTGGAGACTGATCTTTGTGAACCTTCTTGCTGTGATAACTCGGATCTCGCTTTTTCTGCACTTTTTCGAAGAGCTTCTAATCGATCTTCAAAAAAGGTTCTATTTTTCTTTTTCCTTGTTTTTTCAATCAATTCCTTTAAAGCTCCACCAAGACTCTTATATGCATTTGGAATACTATAGCCAAATCTACATGCCAAGTCTATTGCTCTTTCATCTGCTGATATCGCATCCCGAAGTCTTTTCTCGGAATTATTTTTAGTATAAAGCCTATATCCTGCAAATCCTGATAAACCTAGAGCCATTAGAAGTAGTAATCCATCTTGAACCCATAATTCGCCAATAGCACCTCCTAAACCAATTGCTAAAGCTGCCATTTCCCATCCATCTCTAGGAATAGAGTCATTTTGAATCTTTCCTACCTCATGCCAGAATAAAAGGTTTCTATGGTCAATTGCAAAGTTATCCCATTTATCTAAATCAACCTGAATTTCCACTTCATCTCTACCAATTTCTTCTAATGTTATTAACGGAGGATCTATTGATACAGCAGCCTCAATAAAAACCCAACTTTCATTTTCTGGTGGCAACAAACTTTTTAGTCGTTGAAGTTCGCTCATAAATAATTATTTTCTAATATCACTATAGAAAGAAATGTTGCTTTTCAAGTAAGTTGATTAACATCTGATGATTTATAAGTACCATAAAATAGAGTAATTTTTAAATTATGCCTCAAAGAGGTGATATTAAAAGAATATTAATTATTGGATCAGGTCCAATAGTCATAGGACAAGCTTGTGAATTTGATTATTCTGGGACACAAGCTTGTAAAGCACTTAAAGAAGTTGGTTATGAAATCATATTAGTAAATTCTAATCCTGCTTCAATAATGACAGATCCTGATATCGCTTACAGAACATACATAGAACCTTTAACTTCAGAAATTTTATCTAAAATAATTTTAAAGGAGAAACCAGATGCAATTTTGCCAACAATGGGTGGTCAGACTGCCCTAAATCTTGCTGTATCCTTGTCAGAAACTGGTTTTTTAAATGAGAATAACATTGAATTAATAGGTGCTGATTTAAAAGCAATTAGAAAGGCCGAAGATCGAAAATTGTTTAAAGAATCAATGAAAAAAATCAATGTAAATGTTTGCCCTTCTGGTATAGCTTCTTCATTATTGGAGGCTCAAGATGTTCAAAAGAAAATAAATTCTTATCCATTAATAATTAGACCAGCTTTCACTCTTGGAGGAGCAGGTGGTGGCATAGCATATAATCTTGAAGAGTTTAATGATTTATGTTCATCAGGTTTAGATGCTAGTCCAAGTAACCAAATATTAATTGAAAAATCTCTTATTGGTTGGAAAGAGTTTGAATTAGAGGTAATGAGAGATAAAGCTGACAATGTAGTAATTATTTGTAGTATTGAAAATATTGATCCAATGGGAGTCCATACCGGAGATTCAATTACAGTTGCACCTGCTCAGACTCTTACAGATAAAGAATATCAAAGGCTAAGGGATCTTTCCTTAAAAATCATAAGAGAAGTTGGAGTTGAGACAGGAGGAAGTAATATTCAATTTGCTGTAAACCCTCAAAATGGAGAAGTCATTGTAATTGAGATGAATCCAAGAGTAAGCAGATCTTCCGCTTTGGCAAGCAAGGCTACAGGCTTCCCCATCGCAAAAATGGCTGCACTTCTTTCTGTTGGTTTTACCTTAAATGAAATTGTTAATGATATTACGAAAAAAACTCCTGCTTGCTTTGAACCTTCAATTGATTATGTTGTTACCAAAATACCACGGTTTGCGTTTGAAAAATTTGATGGTTCTTCAAATACCCTTACGACTTCTATGAAGTCTGTTGGTGAGTCAATGGCTATAGGACGCTCCTTTGAGGAATCTTTTCAGAAGGCTCTAAGGTCACTTGAAATTGGTATTTCTGGTTGGGAATCTGATGGGATTATTTCACTAGAACATGAAAATGATTTAATTAATAATTTAAGAACACCAACTGCTGAAAGGATACTTTTTATAAAAAAAGCTATGGAATTGGGTAAGGATAATTCATATATTAATAAAGCTTCAAATATTGATTTATGGTTCATAGAAAAATTAAGAATTATCTTTGATTTTGAAAATAAATATTTAAAAAATAGTGATCTATTTTCTCTTAACAAAGAAATTATTTTAAAAGCAAAACAATTAGGTTTTTCTGATAAACAAATTGCAAATTTAACAAATAATGATTTTTTTGATGTTAGAAACTATAGGGTAAGTCTTAATGTTTTACCAATATATAAAACTGTCGATACTTGTTCTGCTGAATTTGAATCTACCACGCCATACCACTACTCTACATATGAGGACTCATTTTACAATGGTAATGAAGATCTTTTTGATAATGAAGGATCTCGTGATGAAAGGGAGGATTTAAAGAAGGTAATGATTCTGGGAGGCGGTCCTAATAGAATTGGACAAGGTATTGAATTTGATTACTGTTGTTGTCACGCCTCATATCAATCCTCTGCTTCTGGTTTTCAAACTATTATGGTCAATAGTAATCCCGAAACTGTTTCAACAGATTATGACACTAGCGATATTTTGTATTTTGAGCCTGTTACCTTAGAAGACGTTTTAAATATTATTGAATCTGAGAAACCTTATGGTGTAATAGTCCAGTTTGGAGGTCAAACCCCTCTAAAACTTTCTCTCCCATTATTTAATTGGTTAAATTCTAAAAATGGTATAAGTACTGGTTGCAAGATACTTGGTACATCACCAATTTCAATCGATATTGCTGAAGATAGAGAAGAGTTTACAAAAATACTAAATGAATTAAATATTCGTCAACCTGTTAATGGAATTGCACGTAATGAAAAAGAGGCTTTAAAGGTGTCTGAGGAAATTGGATTTCCTCTGGTTGTTCGTCCATCATATGTTTTAGGAGGTAGAGCAATGGAAATAGTAAGAACTCTTCCTGAATTAAAAAGATATATTTTTGAGGCTGTAAAAGTTTCCCCTGATCATCCCATTTTACTAGATCAGTATTTAAGTAATTCTATTGAAATAGATGTAGATGCTTTGAGCGATAAAGATGGGAATGTTGTTATAGCAGGATTGATGGAACATGTTGAGCCAGCAGGTATTCACTCAGGAGATTCTGCATGTTGCTTACCATCTATATCTTTATCCGAATTTACTTTAAACACAGTTAGACAATGGACAAAATTAATAGCTAAAAAACTTAATGTTGTTGGTTTGATAAATCTTCAATTTGCTGTTAAAAATATTAATAAAGATGAATTTGAAGTTTATATTTTAGAAGCCAATCCTAGAGCTTCAAGAACTGTCCCTTTCGTTTCAAAAGCGATTGGAAAACCCATAGCAAAATTTGCTACAGAGTTAATGCAAGGGAAAACTTTACAAGATTTAAATTTTACTAAAGAATTAATTCCTAATTTTCAAGCTGTTAAAGAAGCTGTATTGCCATTTAAAAGATTTCCAGGTTCAGATACTTTACTTGGACCTGAAATGCGCTCCACAGGAGAAGTTATGGGCTTAGCCAAAGATTTTGGGATAGCTTATGCTAAATCTGAATTAGCAGCTGGTAATGGTGTACCGACAAAAGGTTTAGCATTTCTCTCAACTAATGATTTAGACAAATCCTATCTTTTTGAAATTGCAAATGATCTAACTAATCTTGGTTTCAAATTAATAGCTACAGAGGGTACTTCTAATTACTTATCAAATTTAGGAATTACCGTCGAAAGTGTTTTTAAAGTCCATGAAGGCAGACCAAATATTGAGGATATGATCAGGTCTGGTCTCGTTCAGTTAGTTATTAATACCCCCATAGGATCACAAGCTTTATATGATGATCAATATTTGAGAAGAGCATCTTTAGAATATAATGTTCCTACATTTACTACTATATCTGCAGCTAAAGCGGCAATAAGGGCGATTAAATCTTTAAGAGTTAATGAACTTGAGACAATCTCACTTCAGGAGATTCATGAGAAATAATAATTTTTAATTATTTTTTTCTAAATTTTTTTTTAAATCATTAGCAAGAACATTTTTGCCAAGAGAAATAAGCTTTAAAGTATCTTCATGCATCTTTATTTGAGCATCAGCAATTTGTAATCTCCGTATAATCTCCTTTGCTTCATCTGATAATTCATCTATGAAATATTTTTTCCCATCAAAGGTTAATACTCCCTTTTTTTTATTTGATTCTTGTTCAGACATGAAATTTTTAAACTCAATAATTAAGATAATTTTAATTTTTGTTGATTAATTGTTTTTCACATAATTCTTTATAAATTCCTTCTTTCTTTACTAAATCAAGATGTTTTCCTTCATCTATAATTTTTCCTTTGTCGAAGACTACAATCTTATCAGAATTTTGTGTGGTTGATAATCTATGAGCAATTATTACAACTGTTCTATTTTTCATTGCTTGATTTAAACCCTTTTGGACTTCATTCTCAGAATCAGCATCAAGAGCGCTAGTTGCTTCGTCTAATAAAAGTATAGAAGGATTACCTAATATAGCTCTTGCGATAGCTAACCTTTGTATCTGTCCCCCTGAAAAATTACAATTTCTTTCTGTGATGTAAGTATTATATTTTTCTGGTAATTTATTAATGAATTCATCTGCATTTGCAATTTTTGCTGATTTCATAACGTCTTTATCACTAAATTTTCTTCCCATTTTTATTGCTTCTTTTATTGTCCCTGAGAATAAAAATGGTTGTTGTTGAACGATTGCTATATTTTTTCTTACACAATTAGAATTAATTGATTTAATATTTTTGCCATCTATATAAATATCTCCGCTACTTTGTTTTTGAAATTTTAAAATAAGAGACATCATTGTACTTTTGCCAGCTCCTGAAGCACCTACAAAAGCGACTATATCTCCTTTAGAAATTTCTAAATTTATATTTTTTAAAGCGAAAGAACCGCTCTTATAGGAGAAATTAACTTTCTTAAATTCAATCTTTCCATCAATTTTATTTACATTCAGTTGATTTTCTAACTCTTCTTCTAATGGGTTTAAATTTATTTTTTGAAGTCTTTTAAGAGAGGCTTCTGCTTGTTTAAATTCGTTGAAATTTGTTGTTATGTGACTTATTGGATCAATTAACATAAGTATTGCGGCAAAGAAACTACTAAACTCTGAGTTACTAAGTAAACCTAAATTTATCCTAAATGCACCTAAAGCAAGAATTGCTAATATTCCAAATGCCTCAATAAAGCCAACAATAGGATGTTGAAGAGCTAGTAATTTTAGTGTTTTAAATTTAGCTTTTTTATTCTTAGTTAATTGCGCTTTGAATCTTTGTTGTATCCAACTCTCTGCAGCAAAAGCTCTAACTGTTGTTATTCCATTTATAGATTCACCCAAGAGTCCAGCTAATTCACTAGTAGATTCTTGACTTTTTTCAGAGGCTAAAAGGACTTTTTCGCCAAATTTATTTACTGAGAGAATAATTAAAGGTGCAAGTATAAAAGTTGAAATTGTTAATGACCAATCTAAATAAAACATATAAATAATTACCGCTAACAATTGCAATAGACACGGTAATGTATCCTGGAATGTTTTATAAATAACTTCACTCAGTCGATCTGCATCTTCAGTAAGCCTATAGGTTATGTCTCCCGCGGATAAATTTTCTATAAAGTCTATTCTCGTTTTTTGTATTTTAGAAAATAAATTTTTTCTAATATCTTCGCTTATATCTAATGATGGTTTAGCTATAAAAAGATCTTGGCCAAATTGTGCTAATTTTTGTATTAAAAACACTATCAATGACTTTACTATTATATCGAATACATTTCTTAAATCTCCAGAACCAATCGCTGGTATTAAATTTCCAGCAAGAAAAGCTAATATAGGCCAACATGCTACATATATAATCATGCAAGCAAAACCTTTGTTTAGTTTATTTAGATAAGGTTTGAGAGATGGAATGATATCCAAGAAAGCAAATACTTAATTAATCACACTTTATCAAGACATGAGAATTTAAAAAACCATGAAATTAGATCAATTCTTAAAATGGAATAATATTGTTTCAACAGGAGGAGAGGCAAAAATGTTAATTAACTCTGGGCAGGTGAGCGTTAATGGAGAAATTGAAAAAAGGAGAGGGAGGAAACTAAAGATAGGAGATGTAGTTAAGTTTTCAAATAATGAAATAATCTATCAATAAATCTTCATTTAAGCCTCAAATTATACTAGGATAATTTTCTGGTTAAAATATTTCGTGAGAAAAACAGTAATTGCAGGAAATTGGAAGATGCACATGAACTGTGCAGATACGGAAAAATTTCTTTTAAAATTTCTACCTTTAATAAAAGATATCGGTATAGAAAGAAATATCGTTATAGCACCCCCATTCACTGCTATCTCAACATTTTCTGCTAATACAAATTTTAAGAATTTAAATATTGCAAGTCAAAATATTCATTGGGAGGAATCAGGTGCCTTTACGGCTGAGATTTCTCCAAGGATGCTATTAGAACATCAAGTTAAGTATGCAATAGTTGGTCATAGTGAACCACGAAAATACTTTAGTGAAAGCGATGAACAAATTAATAAAAGAGCCATATCAGCTCAGTTAAATGGACTAACACCCATTGTTTGTGTGGGAGAATCTCTTGAACAAAGGGAAAGAGGAGAGGCTGAAAGAGTTATTACAAGGCAAGTTGAGCAAGGTCTAGAGGGTACCAATCCAGCAAATTTAATAGTGGCTTATGAACCTATATGGGCTATTGGCACAGGTAAAACTTGTGAAGCAGTGGAGGCTAATAAAATATGTAAATTAATTAGAAATTTAGTAGGTTATGAAGACATTACAATTCAATATGGTGGTTCAGTTAAACCAGAAAATATAGATGAAATTATGTCTATGGATGATATTGATGGTGTTTTAGTAGGAGGTGCCTCCTTAGACCCAGTAAGTTTTGCGAGGATAGCTAATTATAGATAACACATGGCCAAATGGTTGGGGTGAAAAAACCTCCATTATGGGAATATTAAATATTACTCCAGATTCATTTAGTGATGGCGGAGACTTTTTTAGTATAGAAAATGCCTTATTACAAACACAAAAACTTGTTCAATCTGGTGTAGATATTCTGGATATTGGGGCTCAGAGCACCCGTCCTGGAGCTGATATTATTGGTGAAAAAGAAGAAATTAAAAGATTACTTCCGGTTTTGATTGAAATTAGAAAAAATTTTCCTAATTTAATTATCTCTATAGATACCTTTAATGCTGAAGTCGCTTATAAGGCTTTAAAAAATGGAGCTAACTGGATTAATGATGTTACCGGAGGGAAAAATGATAAATCTATTTTGGATGTAGTAGCAGAATTTGATTGTCCATATGTAATAACTCACAGTAAAGGAAATAGTAAAACTATGAATAAACTATCTGTCTACAATAATTTAATGGAGGAAATTATTAATAGCCTAATAGAATTATCTGAATCAGCTATATATAAAAATGTGAGGAAGGATAAAATTATTTGGGATCCTGGATTGGGTTTTGCAAAAAACAAGGATCATAATATTTTTATTCTAAAAAATTTAGATAGATTAAAAAGTTTTGATTTTCCTTTATTAATTGGAGCTTCTAGAAAAAGATTTATTGGAGAAATATTGAATGAGGATAATCCCAAGAATAGAGATATAGGTTCACTTGCAGTTAGCTGCTTGTGTGCTCAAAAGAATATTGAGATAGTGAGAGTTCACGATGTGAAATTAAATTATCAATTACTAAAAGTAGCTGATAATTTATACAGATAAAATTTTATTATTTATTCCTTAACTCCCTCAATTTTATCTTCAACCTCTTGATAAAGTTCTTTCAATTGTTCTATATTTTCTTCAGATGTTTCCCAATAACCTCTTCCATTAACTTCTAGTAAAGTACCAACTATTCTTCTAAAGCTATTTGGATTTAATTCCATTAACCTTTTTCTCATCTCTTCATCATTAATAAAAGTTTCATTTGTTTCTTCATAAACAAAATTATCTACTTGACCACTTGTAGCACTCCAACCAAGTGTGTAATTTAATCTGTTAGATAACTCTCTTACTCCTTCATATCCAGATTTAAGCATTCCCTCATACCATTTTGGATTAAGAAGTTTAGTTCTTGAATCAAGTCTAATGGTTTCACTAAGAGACCTAACTTGTGCATTTGATGTGGTTGTATCTGCAATAAAGCTGCTGGGTTCCTTCCCATCATCTCTTAAAGTTTTAATTAATTTTGTTGGATCTGAATCAAAATAATGACTTACATCTGTTAATGAGATTTCTGATGAATCTAAATTTTGAAAAGTAACATCTGCAGTCTTCATTACTGACTCAAAAACATCTCTTTTCTGATTCATTTCTCCTGGATTGTCAGCATTAAAAGCATATGTTTTTCTAGATAAATACATTTCTTGCAATTCATTTTCTTCTTCCCAAGTAGAATTTTCAACGGCTAAATTAACATTTGAACTATAACTTCCACTCGCATTAGAAAAAACTCTTGCAGATGCATCTCTTAATGATGTACCCTCCTTTTCAGCCTGTTCTAAAGAATGTTTTCTTACAAAATTCATATCTAGTGGTTCTTCTGCCTCAGCGGCTAGTTTTACCGCTTGATCTATTAATGCCATTTGATTTATAAATAAGTCTCTGAATACTCCGGAACAATTAACTACAACATCAATTCTTGGTCTTCCAAGCTCTTTTAACGGTATTAGTTCCAATTTATTTATTCTTCCAACTGAATCAGGTTTAGGTTTTACTCCTACAAACCATAGAATTTGAGCTAAGGATTCTCCATATGTTTTTATATTGTCGGTACCCCATAGAACACATGCTATTGTTTCTGGCCATGAACCTTGTTCTTCTTTTTGTCTTTCAATTAGTTTGTCTACTACTGCTTTTGCAGCTGCAACAGCCGCTGTAGTAGGAATTGATTGTGGATCTAAAGCATGAATATTTTTTCCACTGGGTAAAACGCCCGGATTACGTATTGGATCTCCACCAGGACCAGGTAATACATAGTTTCCATCAAGTGCTTTTATAAGACTTTCCATTTCTTTATCAGCACAAACTTGTTCTAAGCAGAATAATAAATAATCAAAGAGTTTATTTAACTCCTTTTGATCTATCTTTTCGAAGCCTTTCAATCTACAGACTCGTAACCATGGTGTTGGGATAGTTATTCCAAAAACTGTAAGAAAATCAAATAATTTTGATAATAACGATTTCTCTAAATAAACTCTTCCATCAACTATTTTAAGAGAATTTACCATTGAGAAAATGGCTTCTCTACATGTATTGATTATTTTTTCATTTAGTTCTACAAATTTAAGTTCGCCTTTATTATTTCCCTTATAAATATCATCTATCTTGAGATTTATAGATTCTGCTAATAAACCAGGAAGTGATCTAAGATTTTCTTGCTCTCTCTCAAGTGAAGCAATATTTACTAACGTAGCAACTGCTTCTTCTGCAGTTGGAGCTTCGCCAATTGTATGCAATCCACAGGGTAGTAATCTACTTTCAATTTCCATTAATTGCTTATAAACATTTCCAACAAATAAATCTCTTTCATCTAAGCTTAAATCTGAAGCATCTTGAGTGGGTAAATTAACGTCTTTATCTAAATTACACTGCTTTGTTGTTTCAATAATGGATTTTACGATTTGGATTCCCCTACTATTTTCTCTAAGTTGTTGGTAGGAACCTACAAGTTCGCTTAAATCCTTTAAACCCTTATATAAACCAGCATTCTCAGCTGGGGGTGTTAAATAACTTATAGTGGAGGCATAACCTCTCCTTTTTGCAATAGTTGCCTCAGATGGATTATTAGCAGCGTAATAGTAAAGGTTAGGAAGAGAACCTATTAAGGAATCTGGATAGCATGTTTCACTCATCCCCATTTGCTTCCCGGGCATAAATTCTAGGGAGCCATGTGTGCCAAAATGTAGTACTGCGTCTGCTTGCCAAATCTTTTCCACATAAGTGTAATAAGCAGCAAAACCATGATGAGGACTTGCACTTCTTGAATATAGAAGTCTCATTGGATCTCCTTCGTATCCAAATGTAGGTTGAACTCCTATAAAGACATTACCAAAATGTTTTCCATATATAAGAAGGTTTTGCCCATCACTATTTAAATTTCCTGGTGGTTTACCCCAGTTTTCTTCTAGTCTACTTGAATAAGGTGTGAATTCTTCATATTCTTTGACAGACATCTTATGTGCAATATTTAACTCAGGAGATCCTTCCATAGCCTCTGCATTATTTATTACCTTCTCCATAAGTTCTTTGGATGTTGAAGGTAGTCCATCTATCTTATAACCCTTATTTTTCATTTCTTTTAAAACTCTGAAAATCGAGCCAAAAACATTTAAGTATGCTGCTGTTCCTACATTACCTTTATCTGGTGGAAAGCTAAAAACTGTGATTGCTAACTTTTTATCTTCTCTTTTTTTAACCCGTAAAGTTGACCACTTTATTGCTCTTTCAGCAATTATATCTACCCTATCTTGCAGAGTATGTGCTTTGCCAGTAGCATCATCTCTTCCGGAGAGAACAATTGGTTCTATTGCTCCATCTAATTCTGGTATTGCAATTTGCAGCGCTACTTGTACGGGGTGCAAACCTAGGTCGCTTTCCTCCCATTCTTGAGTTGTTTGAAATACAAGTGGTAAAGCAACCATATAAGGTCTGTTTAATTTTTTAAGTGAGTCGATTGCTTTAGGATGATCTTGTCTTGCGGGACCGCCAACCAATGCGAATCCTGTAAGTGATACCACTCCATCGACTATTGGAATATCTTTTTTAATTGAATCATAGAAAAATTCATTAACTGGTTTAGAAAAATCAAGTCCACCACAAAAAATAGGTATTACCCTTGCCCCTCTATATTCCATCTCTTGTATTACGGCAACATAATGAGCATCATCTCCTGTAACTATATGACTTCTTTGAAGTACCAAGCCAATAGTTGGCGTTTTATCTGATTTAGCCTCTATATCTTTTCTATTATTGTCCCAAGCTTGATAACTCTCTAAACTTTCAAACATGTTGGGAGCCATAGGATGCCATATACCTAAATCAGGAAATGTCTCTGGATCTTGAATGTTAAATTCATCTAATTGCTGTTTAATTTCATCTGAAACAACATATTTCTCAGAAAGCATTAATAATAGATTTTTTATATTTTCTGTAGTTCCACCTAACCAATATTGGAAACTTAAAATGAAAGTTCTAGCATCTTGAGCTTTTTCAACAGGTAAATACTTTAGAATAGAAGGTAAAGTATTTAAAAGTTTTAGCATTGAATCTTGAAAACTTGCTCCATCCGCTTCTTTCTTCTTTTTAATCAAGTCTCCAATAATACTTTTTGATTGTCCAAGTTGAGACATGCTAAATGAGCCTAATTTATTTAGTCTCATAACTTCAGGCATTGAAGGAAAAATTACTGAAGCTTTTAAATTTTCTTTATAAGGTAATACAGCATCTACTATCTTTTGGGCTAAATCTTCAATAAAAATTAAAGAGGCAATAAAAATATCCGCTTTTGAAATATCCTCTACAAAATCATTGTAGTTATTATCATCTCTTAATTCCTCTATTAAGTAGCCATTTAATTCTATTCCAATAGGACCTTGAATTTGGTTAATTAATTTAGCAGCTTCTGTTAAAGAATTTTGGTATTGTGGCTCGAGAACAACGTACACAGCTTTAATAACAACTTTATGTTTGTTATCCTCGGCAGGAGATACTCTGCGGTTTGCTGAGCGGACCTGCGTAAACATTTTTTTTCCTGAGTATTTCTACCAGCCTACGGTTGTTTTGACGTTATTGTGTGCAATTTAAATACCGTGTAACATCATTTTTAACAAAAAAATTATTTAAGATGACTAAAAACTCTAACAAATCCATTCCAGTACTAGTTTCTGGGGCCCTAGGAAGAATGGGCCGCGAAGTTATAAATGCTGTAACAAATTCCGAAGATTGTGAATTAGTAGCGGCTATCGATTTAAATGAGAATAAAAATGGAGAGAATATCTCAAAGATATTGGATATTCCCGATAATGATATTTTTATATCAAATGACTTAGAAGGAAGTTTATGTACAATAAGTCAAACTTTTAGAGATGAAGAATTAAAACCAGTTCTAGTTGATTTTACACATCCTGATTCGGTTTATGACAATACAAGAGCTGCCATAGCATATGGGGTTTGCCCTGTTATTGGAACCACAGGTTTAACTCCTTCGCAAATTGAAGAATTAACCTTATTTTCTCAAAAAGCATCTGTGGGTTGCGCCATAATACCTAATTTCTCAGTAGGTATGGTCTTATTGCAGCAAGCTGCATCTATAGCAGCTAGGTTTTACGATAATATTGAGCTTATTGAAATGCATCATAATCAAAAAGCTGATTCCCCAAGCGGAACATGTATTAAAACAGCAGAAATGATCGAGGAATATCCTAAGAAATTTAATGAAGCTATTGTTAATGAAACTGAGTCATTAAAATCTGTAAGAGGAGGTATTAGGGAATCAGGTATCAATGTTCATTCAGTAAGATTGCCAGGTCTATTGGCTCATCAAATTGTAATGATGGGATCACCTGGAGAATCGTATACCATAAGACACGATACAATTGATAGAAAGGCTTATATGCCAGGAGTATTAACAGCTATCAGAAAGATTAGAAATTATGAAACACTTATTTATGGACTGGAAAAATTAATATTTTAAAATGCTTATACCAATTAGTTTATATCAAGTCTCAAAAATAGTTCCATCTGTTGCTACGGGTGGTCAATTTAAATACGCTTTAGGTGATCCAAGGAAAATTTTACAAAGGCTCATAATATCTTCGATCGGTGGAGTTATAACTTTCTTAATAAGCGTCAGTCAAGATAGAAATCAAACATATTCTTTATGGTTATTATTATGTGTTTTATTTTTTTTATATATATTGTGGGGACCAATAGTAGAAGCTAGTAAAAAAAATTTAAAGTTTAGAAGTTTTAAATTTTTTTCAATATTTGATGGTTTTGTGAGTGATATTTATCAACTTGAGAAAGTTGAAAGCTCCAGAGAGCAAACTAACAGATATGGAAGGTTAGAACTAATAGAAAAAAAAAGAACTTGGTTAGTTCTTGAATTAGAGGATGAAGAAGGTTACTTAGGCAAAATCAGTTTTCCTATGGAAAACAAACATAGTCTTTTAAAGAAAGGTGAAAATGTAAGATGTTTAGTTAGTTCTGATTCAAGAAACTTTAATAGTAAATTAGTTTTAACTGATGCTTGGTTACCGGATTTAAATTTATGGGTTGGCGACTATCCTTACCTTCTTAGACCAGCATTTGAAGAAATATGTTTAATTTATAAAAATAAATTTTGAATTATAAATTTTGATGAATGGCGATTTTAAAATATAAATTATAGGCGAGTGAGGATATATCAAATGTATTTCTTTATTTGTTACTTCTAAAAAAAGGGATTTAAAGTTTAGTTTTTTAATTAAATCAAATCTATAAGAAAGAACTGAAAAAAATTTTTTATTTCTAATTCAACCAAATTATTACATTTGAGAT
>Ga0209433_10000004_pt1 | contig 112850 bp, 114 predicted proteins | sample METZYME_5_50m_FD_187552 | JGI IMG/M metagenome (GOLD analysis project Ga0209433, IMG submission 187552) | Marine microbial communities from oxygen minimum zone in mesopelagic equatorial Pacific - METZYME_5_50m (SPAdes) (version 2) | ecosystem: Environmental > Aquatic > Marine > Oceanic...
ATTTATTAGCTCTGCAGTGGGTGGTGCGGGTGTAGGAGCTGGTGTTGGTTCCGGTGTTGGTGCTGGTGTTGGTGCCGGAGTCGGTGCTGGTGTTGGTGCCGGAGTCGGTGCTGGTGTTGGTGCCGGTGTTGGAGCTGGAGTCGGTGCTGGTGTTGGTGCTGGTGTTGGTGCTGGTGTTGGTGCTGGTGTTGGTGCCGGTGTTGGAATTGGTGCAGGCGCTGAACCACCGCCGCCTCCACCGCCACAAGCAGTTAAAATAGCAACAGAAGAAAAAACAATAAACTTTTTAATTAAAGCCGACATAGCTTAATACTAAATAATTTCAAAAATTATGTATATGAATTTGGTAAGTAAAAAGCCCAGAATTCTCTGGGCTTTTATTTAAAAATTAGTTCTTAGGATTTGACTCTGGTTGATAAACATAATAACCAGGTAATGGAATCATTACATGTGCCATAGGAGTGTTAGGCATCATTACATAAGGCGCACCTACTGTAAAATCTGCCGACATATTGGCAATCGTTTTTGCATCTTTAGGCATCAACATCATATGTGGTCCAGACTCTATCCATTGACCGGCTGTACTATCCTTTTTATTTAGGACACCGGGTTTAGTATTATCTTCACCCACATCACCATGCAACATCCATGCCCAGCCATCTGCAGTCATTTTATCTTGCTGACCATTCATAAATTTAACAGCATTTTCATCCATACAAAGTGGCATAGCTTCATGCGCATTAGACCAACCCATCTTTGGAAAAGGTCTAGTATTTCCTGGCTGGCAAGTCCAACCATTTGATCCTTCGTGCAGAACTTCACCATTGCCTCCGATGATTGTGGCATAGTTCCCAATAAAGTCTGGAGCAGCTGTGCCATATGCTTCTATCTGCCATTCTGCACTAGCATGTGAGCTACCTTTAGAATGAGAGAATAAAGCAAAAGAATTTAGTAGTAATAGAATTAGTAAATACCTCATAAGTTTTCTCAAAAGTTAAGCTTATGATTTAAGAATAATTATTTAGATTAATCAAGAAAATAAAGAACAAAAAAAAGCCCGATAATACCTACTCTCGCGCTTTCGCACTACCATCGGCGTCTCACCGTTTCACTTCTAAGTTCGAGATGGAATTAGGTGGTACCAGTGGACTATTGTTATCGGGCAACCGTGTTTGCGAAACTGTAACAAGAATTTACTTTGAGGTTTATTCAAGCCGATCGAGCAATTAGTACTAGTAAGCTGAATCCCTCACAGGACTTACACATCTAGCCTATCAACGTTGTAGTCTTCAACGGCTCTCAAGGGAGATCTCATCTTAGGAGGGGCTTCCCGCTTATATGCTTTCAGCGGTTATCCCTTCCGAACATAGCTACCCGGCAATGCTGCTGGCGCAACAACCGGACCACCAGAGGTTCGTCCACTTCGGTCCTCTCGTACTAGAAGAAGCTTCCTTCAAATCTCCAACGCCCACAGCAGATAGGGACCGAACTGTCTCACGACGTTCTAAACCCAGCTCGCGTACCTCTTTAAATGGCGAACAGCCATACCCTTGGGACCTGCTCCAGCCCCAGGATGAGATGAGCCGACATCGAGGTGCCAAACAGCGCCGTCGATATGAACTCTTGGGCGCTATCAGCCTGTTATCCCCGGCGTACCTTTTATCCGTTGAGCGATGGCCCTTCCATTCAGAACCACCGGATCACTAAAACCTAGTTTCCTACCTGCTCGATCCGTCGATCTCGCAGTCAAGCATGCTTATGCTTTTGCACTCTACACACGATGTCCGACCGTGTTGAGCATACCTTCGTACTCCTCCGTTACTCTTTAGGAGGAGACCGCCCCAGTCAAACTACCCAGCACACACTGTCCTTGAAAAAATCAAAGTTAGAAAGTCAATCTTACAAGGGTGGTATTTCAAGGGCGACTCCACCTGAACTGGCGTCCAAGCTTCAAAGTCTCCCACCTATCCTACACATATAAAACCGAATTTCAGTGTGAACCTGTAGTAAAGGTGCACGGGGTCTTTCCGTCTAGCTGCGGGTAAACTGCATCTTAACAGCTATTTCAATTTCACTGAGCCTCTGGTGGAGACAGTGTGGCCATCGTTACGCCATTCGTGCAGGTCGGAACTTACCCGACAAGGAATTTCGCTACCTTAGGACCGTTATAGTTACGGCCGCCGTTTACCGGGGCTTCAGTCAAGAGCTTCGCCGAAGCTAACCCCATCATTTAACCTTCCGGCACCGGGCAGGCGTCACACCCTATACGTCCACTTTCGTGTTAGCAGAGTGCTGTGTTTTTAGTAAACAGTCGCAGCCACCTGGTATCTTCGACCAACTAAAAGTTGCCTTCTAATTGGCTAACCTTCTCCCGAAGTTACGGTTACATTTTGCCTAGTTCCTTCACCAGAGTTATCTCATCCGCCTCGGTATTCTCTACCTGACCACCTGTGTCGGTTTGTGGTACGGTCTATGTTGGAGCTATTTCTTGGAACCTATTCACTGCATACCCAATCCAATAAGGGTATACAATTTACTAGATCCGTCACTTCCAACTGGTACAGGAATATTAACCTGTTTCCCATCGACTTCCCCTTTCGGGTACGCCTTAGGGGCCGACTAACCCTGCCACGAAAAGCGTTGGACAGGAATCCTTAGTCTTCCGGCGAGGAGGTTTTTCACCCCCTTATTCGTTACTCATGTCAGCATTCGCACTTCTGATACCTCCAGCAAACCTCTCGGTTCACCTTCACAGGCTTACAGAACGCTCTCCTACCATCATCCGAAGATGATCCAAAGCTTCGGTTTATGATTTAGCCCCGGTAAATCTTCCGCGCAGACAAACTAGACTAGTGAGCTATTACGCTTTCTTTAAAGGATGGCTGCTTCTAAGCCAACCTCCTAGCTGTATAAGTCTATTCACATCGTTTTCCACTTAATCATAATTTGGGACCTTAGCTGTTGGTCTGGGTTGTTTCCCTTTCGACCACGGACGTTATCACCCGTAGTCTGTCTCCCTTGCTAATACTCAATGGTATTCGGAGTTTGCATCGGTTTGGTAAGTCGGGATGACCCCCTAGCCGAAACAGTGCTCTACCCCCATTGGTAATACAAGAGGCACTACCTAAATAGTTTTCGGAGAGAACCAGCTATCTCCAAGCTTGATTGGCCTTTCACCCCTATCCACAGTTCATCCCCTCATTTTTCAACATAAGTGGGTTCGGTCCTCCATGTGATGTTACTCACACTTCAACCTGACCATGGATAGATCGCTTGGTTTCGGGTCTAATTCCAGCAACTAATTCGCCCATTTAAGACTCGGTTTCCCTACGCCTACCTAACGTTAAGCTTGCTACTGAAATTAAGTCGCTGACCCATTATACAAAAGGTACGCCATCACCCCGAAGGGCTCTGACTGATTGTATGCTAAAGATTTCAGGTACTATTTCACTCCCCTAACAGGGGGACTTTTCACCTTTCCCTCACGGTACTTGTTCACTATCGGTCATCTAGGAGTATTTAGCCTTGGAAGATGGTCCTCCCATATTCAGTCAGAATTTCACGTGTTCCGACCTACTCGTTTTCACTATATAAAGTCTTTCGTATACAGGGCTATCACCTACTGTGGCTGTTCTTTCCATAACATTCTACTAAACAATATATAGCTTAAGGGCTGATCCGCTTTCGCTCGCCACTACTAACGGAATCTCGGTTGATTTCTTTTCCTCCGGTTACTAAGATGTTTCAGTTCTCCGGGTTTGCTCCACAAAAGTGGTGACATAAATGTCGGGTTTCCCCATTCGGAAATCCTCGGGTCATAGCCTGTGTACTGGCTCACCGGGGCTTATCGCAAGTTACAACGTCCTTCATCGCCTCTAGATGCCAAGGCATCCGCCTTTAGCACTTAATTACTTGAATAAGTAACCTCAAAGTTAACTCTTTGTTCTTTGAAATATATTATTGCAGTTTCGCAAATTGTTCTTTAATAGATCTTACGACCATTGAAAAAATTTAGTCACTTGCATGAGTGCCTTCCGTAAGGAGGTGATCCAGCCCCAGGTTCCCCTAGTGCTACCTTGTTACGACTTCACCCCAGTCATGGACCACACCGTGGTAAACGCCATCCCGAAGGTTAAGCTATCTACTTCTGGTGCAATGCACTCCCATGGTGTGACGGGCGGTGTGTACAAGACCCGAGAACGTATTCACCGCGGCATGCTGATCCGCGATTACTAGCGATTCCGGCTTCATGCAGTCGAGTTCCAGACTGCAATTCGGACTACGAGAGACTTTATCGGATTAGCTCCAGCTCGCGCTTTGGCAACCGTTTGTATCTCCCATTGTAGCACGTGTGTAGCCCTACACGTAAGGGCCATGATGACTTGACGTCGTCCCCACCTTCCTCCGGCTTATTACCGGCAGTTCCCTTATAGTTCCCGGCCGAACCGCTGGCAAATAAGGGTAAGGGTTGCGCTCGTTATAGGACTTAACCCAACATCTCACGACACGAGCTGACGACAGCCATGCAGCACCTGTATCTCCGTTCCCGAAGGCACTAATCTATCTCTAGAAAATTCGAAGTATGTCAAGTGTAGGTAAGGTTTTTCGCGTTGCATCGAATTAAACCACATGCTCCACCGCTTGTGCGGGTCCCCGTCAATTCATTTGAGTTTTAGCCTTGCGGCCGTACTCCCCAGGCGGATAACTTAATGCGTTAGCTGCGCCACTGGATAAATCCAACGGCTAGTTATCATCGTTTACGGCGTGGACTACCAGGGTATCTAATCCTGTTTGCTCCCCACGCTTTCGCACCTCAGTGTCAGTATCTATCCAGAAAGTTGCCTTCGCCATTGGTATTCCTCTTAATATCTACGCATTCCACCGCTACACTAAGAATTCTACTTTCCTCTCTAGTACTCTAGCTTACCAGTTTTAGATGCAGTTCCGAGGTTAAGCCCCGGGATTTCACATCTAACTTAGTATGCCACCTACGCGCGCTTTACGCCCAGTAATTCCGATTAACGCTTGCACCATCCGTATTACCGCGGCTGCTGGCACGGATTTAGCCGGTGCTTATTCTGTAATTAACGTCATGGTTAGATGGTATTAACACCTAACTTTTCCTCGTTACCTAAAGTGCTTTACAACCCGAGGGCCGTCATCGCACACGCGGCATAGCTGGATCAAGCTTTCGCTCATTGTCCAATATTCCCTACTGCTGCCTTCCGTAGAAGTCCGGGCCGTGTCTCAGTCCCGATGTGGCTGGTCATCCTCTCAAACCAGCTAAAGATCGTTGCCTTGGTAGGCCATTACCCTACCAACAAGCTAATCTTGCATAGGCTCATCCGATGGCGAGAGCCGAAGCCCCCTTTACTCCATAGAGATTATGCGGTATTAATTCGAGTTTCCTCGAGCTATCCCCCTCCATTGGGTAGATTCCTATGTATTACTCACCCGTCCGCCACTTTACTCACATCCGAAGATGCTTTCTCGTTCGACTTGCATGTATGAGGCTTGCCGCCAGCGTTCAATCTGAGCCATGATCAAACTCTTCAAATAAACTGTTATCCATCAAAGATGGAAATTTTTTTTCACTTAAAGTGAAATTTTTTTGGGCACTCACACGAGTGACTAAATTGTTCTCAATTAGATCGACCCCATCTCTGTGGGGAATGACAAATTATAGACCTTTAAATCAAAAAGGAAAGGATTTTTTTAATTAAATTTCGATATATCAAAACCAAGCTATAGTTAAGTTACGAAGCGCTTTTTCTTTATCTCTTCGATAAGAAAAAAAATTGGTTTTTTCTTCGTAGGAACAAGGTGAATATTCATTGAAATTTTGAATTCCTAAATCTGTTAATTGAGCTTCACAAACTTTTCTCAAATTTAAAAAAATTTGATCATCAGCAGTTGAAAGGAATTCATTAATATCTTTCCCTAGAGAATGAAAATGGCTTATTAAGTCATTCTTAATCTCAAAATGTTTGGAACTTATGTGTGGCCCTATGAATGCATTCTGCAAAAAATTGCATTTTTCGTGCGTAAGTGCATTTTTGATTATGTCATTAGCAAGACCTTTCCAGCCGCAATGAAGGCCACATAAGGATTTTTTTTCATCATCCCACATTATAAGAGGTATACAGTCTGCGGTTTTAATGGCAAAAGCATGATTTTTCTGATTTGTATAAAAGCCATCATAATTTTTCACATTTTTATCAAGGCCATAAACATTATTTCCATGTTCTTGTTTGAAATCACGATAAGACTCAATACCAAAATGATTATTCAGAAATGATGCTCTATTTTCTTGGCTGAGTTCACAAAAATTCTTTCTACCACTAACTGAAATATAGATATTTGGATCTTTCTGCATTTCAAAAAACCTGTATCCATCTATTAATATTTCATTCATATTGCTTTTAAAACTTCCGCAAAGTCTTCTGGAATTTTTGATTCAAAATTAAAATTCTTGCCTTCGAAGGTGAAACTTAGATTATAGGCATGCAAAGCTTGTCTATCTAAATTCTTGATTGCATTAATTTCTTCTTTTGTTGCGTCTTTCCAATTGGTAATTTGATTATAAGATTTGTCGCCTGCAATTGGGTGTCCTATATGTTTGAGATGAACTCTTATTTGATGAGTTCTTCCAGTCTCTAGTGCAATATCTAAGAGTGCAAAATTTTTAAATTTTTCTTTAACTTTGAAGTGTGTGATGGCTTTTCTTCCGCCATCTTTTACACAGAAGAGTAACCTGTTTTTTGGATGTCTTCCTATAGGCAGATCAATAGCTTTACCCGCTATGGGCAATCCATGTACTAACGCATAATAATTTCTACTGATTTGTTTAGATTGGATTAACTCGGTGAGCAAAGTATGTGATTCAAGGTTTTTGGCAAGAACCATCAAACCACTTGTATCTTTATCTAATCGATGAACAACACCATAGCGAGGGAGTTTTTTCTGCTTAGGTTGAATATTCAATAAACCATTTATTAAAGTGCCATCTTTTTGGCCTGCACCAGGGTGAACTGTTAAGCCTGCCTGTTTATTTATTATGTAAAAATCTTTATTTTCAAAAACTATATCGAGCTCAATATCCTCAGGCTTATCATCGCCTTCTTTTTCTAAGTCAATTTTTACATCAATTACATCTCCAATTTTGATGAGATAATTTCTTTTGACTGGCCCACCATTAACTTCGACTTTATTTTCCAGAATGAGTTGTTGAACTATTCCTCTAGATATTGAATCTAAACTTTGAGTTAAAAAAATATCAATGCGCTTGTTAGAATTATCTTCGTCAATTTGAAATCTTTTTGATATCATTGGTTTTTAGTTTAATGCAATTAAATATTTTTAATGAAAAATAAATATTCAGTCCTAATTATCCTACTTTTGATGTTCGGATGCTCAAGCATTGATGAAGAAGAGTCAGAACCTGCAGAAGTTATTCTTTATAAGCTTGCGCAAGACAGAATAAATGCAAATAATTTTGTTGGTGCAGTAGAATCCCTTTCAAGAATTGAGAGATTTTATCCCTATGGCGTATATGCAGAACAAGCTCGAGCAGATTTAATCTATGCTCATTACATGACAGGAGACTTTGATCAAGCATATGCTGCTTCAGAAAAATTTATAAAACTCTATCCACGGAATACTAATATTGATTATGCCTATTTTATGAAAGGAATGACTGGTTATTATTCAGATGAGAGCTTACTAGGCAGCATATTTAACCTCAGTTTAGCTAAGAGAGATACATCTGGCGCAATGCAATCTTATGCAGACTTAACTGAGTTTTTAATTCGCTATCCTGAAAGTGAATATATTGAATCAGCTAGGGAGAGATTAATATTTTTGAGAAATTTAATTGCAAGCAGTGAACTAGATGGTGCTGAATATTATCTCAAAAGGGGAGCCTATTTAGCTGCACTTAACAGAGCAAATTATGTGCTAAAAAATATTCCTAATACTACTGAAACAGCTAGAGCTCTCGAAATTATGAAGACCTCTTTTGAAGCCCTAGGTTATGACGACTACGCTAAGAAAATTACTAACGTAGCACTCGTTAATTAAATATGAATTTCATTGTTGTTGGGGTGCTAGCTCCAATTGCCTATTTTTTAATTCGTCTTTTAGTCAAAAAATTAGTCATTAATTTCATTCAAAATTTGAAGAGAAACTCTGGAGTGAAAGATATGACAAAGTGTGAAGTTTGCAATACCTATGTTGAAGATGATCAGTTGCAAAGCATAAATGGCAAGACTGTATGCAGCAAAACCAGTTGTAGAGAATAATGCCAAGTATCAAAATAGGTTCTGGAAAATTAGGAGGAAGAGTTCTCAAAACTCCAAAGAATAGAAATCTTAAACCTACACCTGCGCGAGTTAGAGAACAAATTTTTTCTTGGTTAAGACCAATAGAACATGATTGTAATTGTTTAGACCTATTTGCGGGCACTGGGTCGTTAGGAATTGAAGCCTTATCAAATGGTGCGAGAAAAGTTACATTAGTTGAGCAAAATCAAGATATTTACAATCACATATATCTAAACTGCTCGGATTTAAAAATATTAAATGAAGTTCAAATTTTGAAACAAAGTGCAGAGAATTATATCCGAAGAACTAAAGAGGAAAGGTTTGATCTAATATTTCTTGATCCCCCCTATAACAAAAATTATTTAGCAAAATTGCTGCCTAAGATAATTGAAGATTTTTCAGTAAGGGGTACCCTTATCTACATAGAAGAATCAAATTTCAATTTTTCTGAATTTGATGATTCGCTAACATTAAAAAATGAAACAAAATCAGGAAATTCATTTGGAAGACTATTCGAGGTAATAAAATGAAGATAGCCACAAGATCCTCAAAATTAGCTCTACGCCAAGTGGAAATATTCCAGGAAAATCTTAATAATCCTGAAATTGACTATCAGGTAATAAAACAAATTACCGAAGGTGATAAAAGAAGTGCTTCTGGAGAGAACTTATTTGATAAGGCCTATTTTGTTGAAGATATTGAGAAATCATTGATAGAGAACAAAGCAGATATTGCGATTCATTCCTTAAAAGATATGCCGTCAAAAGATACAAATAATCTAGAGGTATTTGCTGGCATTATGCACAACAATAGATCTGACATCTTGTTGTATGCAGATGAGAATATTCTTAAAAATATTCACAAAGTGAAAATTGGCACTTCAAGTTTACGCAGAAAACGACAATGCAAATACTTTTTGGAAAACAATAATGTAAGTGAGATTCGTGGAAATATAGATACAAGAATTGAAAAATTATATGCAGGAGAAGTAGATGCACTAATTCTTGCAAAAGCGGGTGTAGATAGGCTTGGTTTGAAAGACAATTATATTGAATTAGATTTTTTGCCAGCAGTCGGCCAAGGTATCATTGCTGTCCAATGCCGTTCAGATGATCACGAAACAAAAAGTCTAATCAGCAACATAAGAGATGAGCAAATAATGAAACAGATTGAAATAGAGAGGCTTGTAGTAAGCAAGCTGGATGCTGATTGCCATTCAGCACTTTCAGTTTTAAGTGAGATAAAAGATCAAAAATTTAAACTTAAAGTTGAAATTTATGGTGAAGAAAACTTCATTAGTGAATCATGTGAAGCAGAATTGAATATTTATCAGAAAAAAGTAGATGAATTTGTTGATCATTTAGTTAAGATCGGAGGGAAAAAAATTCTTCATGATCATTGATACTCGACCTTCAGGCCAATCCAGATTTCCAGATTTGACTGAAAACATCCCTTTATATGATATTGAATACCTACCACATGAAATCGAGTTATCTGGGTTTGATTGTCTCATTTTTCAAAGTCCAAATGCTGTAAAAAACTTTTCAGCTATATCAAAAATTAGTAGTGAAAAAATTGTTGCAATGGGTGTTGGAACAAAAGCTGAGCTAAGTAAGCACAACGTATCATCACTTGTTCCTCAAGATTTTTCATCTGAGGGAGTGATTAAAATGATGGAGCTAATTCCTTCATCAAGTGTCTTAATTATTAAAGGAGAGAAGGGTTTATCAAAAATTGCAGATGAACTTAAAACAACTATTGCAAATGTAGAGCAAATCAACTCTTATAAAAGAAGATTATTTAGTGATTATTCAAATTTAATTGAAACATTTTCTTCTTCAGAAGCAATAATCTTTACAAGCAATTTAGCTGTAGAAATATATTTCAAAGAGATTTATTCAAAAAGTTCTGGAGCTAAACTATTCGCCATTTCGGAGAGGATTGCAAAAAAAATCCGTTCTTTCGGTTGTGAAACTACAGTTATAGATTATTTTGCTGAAGATTTAGTGAAACAACTTCGTATTACTTAGCTTTTGATTTTGTCATTGAAGCAAAGAATTCTTCATTGGTTTTGCTATTCTTCAACTTTGAAATAAGAAATTCTGTTGCTGCTACTTCTTCCATTTCGCTCAAAACTTTTCTGAGCAAATGCATTCTTGTTAATTCATCTTTATCAGTTAACAGATCATCCCTTCTGGTCCCAGATCTGAGGATATTTATAGCAGGAAAAACTCTTCTTTCGGCAATTTTTCTTTCAAGGTGAACTTCCATATTACCAGTACCTTTAAATTCTTCATATATGACATCATCCATTTTTGATCCTGTTTCAACTAGGGCCGTAGCTATAATCGTTAGACTTCCACCTTCTTCAATGTTTCTTGCTGCACCATAAAATCTTTTTGGTCTTTCAAGAGCGTTAGAATCAACCCCACCCGAAAGTATTTTTCCACTTGCTGGCTGAACAGTATTGTATGCACGACCTAATCTAGTAATTGAATCGAGCAAAATTACTACATCTTTTTTGTGCTCAACAAGTCTTTTGGCTTTTTCAATTACAAGGTCAGCTACTTGTACGTGTCTTTGTGGTGACTCATCAAAAGTACTAGCAACAACTTCAGCATCTACTGTTCTCTGCATATCTGTAACCTCTTCTGGCCTTTCATCTATCAGCAAAACAATTACATGTGTATCTGGATTATTTTTTGTTATTGACTGTGCAATATTCTGTAGGAGTAGGGTTTTACCAGCTTTTGGCGGAGAAACAATTAGGCCTCTTTGCCCCTTTCCTATAGGAGCTACTAAATCAATAATCCTTGCAGATATATCTTCTGAACTTCCAGAGCCTGTCTCAAGTCTGAATCGATCATCTGGAAAAAGAGGTGTTAAATTCTCAAAAGCAATTTTTTCTTGTGTTTTAGAAGGCTCATTATCGTTGATTGACTCCACCTGCACTAATGCAAAATATCTCTCTTGTTCTCTTGGTGGTCTTATGTTGCCGATAACAAAATCTCCTGTTCGAAGATTGAATTTCCTTATTTGGCTTGGGGAAACATAAACATCATCAGGGCCAGCTAGGTAAGAGCCCCAAGGTGATCTAAGGAAACCAAAGCCATCAGGCAAAGTTTCTAAAATCCCACCACCCAATAAATCCTTATTATCTTTAGATACGGTTTTTAATATATTGAAAATGATGTCAGCTTTCTTTTGTCGGGATACATGTTTTAATCCATGATCTTCAGCAATTTTTAGAAGCTCTTTTGTGCTTTTTTGTTTTAATTCTAATGTATTCATAGTTTTAAATTTAATTGAAATTTGTGACGGGATGAGTTGTCCGAATATTTATACTAATGCATTTCCGGTGGTTTTAGAAGTTTCTTGTAACCAAATCTTCTAACTCCTCTAAGCCTACAGCACCAATTAAACTATCGACCATTTCCCCGTTCTTAAAAATCATTAATGAAGGAATGCTCCTAACATTATATTGCAGAGCTAGTTCTCTGTTTGAATCTACATCAATCTTACATACTGATAAGTTCTCAGAATATTTTTCAGCTAATTCTTCTAAAGTGGGTGCTATTTGCTTACAAGGCCCACACCATTCTGCCCAGAAATCTACCAAAACCAATTTTGACTGCTGTAGAACTTCTGTATCAAAAGAATCTTTATTTACTGATATTGTCATAATTTTCTGCAACCCACTTAGCGAAATATGTAATAACGGAAGTTGAGCCTGCTCTGAAGAAACTAATTAAAGTCTCAGGGATAACATTATGTTCAAATAATTTTTTGTCAATACCCATCTGTAACATGGAGTACTCACCACTCACCTGATAAGTGAAAACTGGTACTGAAACATTCGATGAAATTTCTTTAACAACATCAAGGTACGGCATCCCAGGTTTTACCATCAAAATATCAGCCCCTTCATTAATATCTAAGTTTGCTTCTTTAACAGCCTCACGTAAATTTTTTTTGTCCATTTGATATGTGTCTTTAGTGATCCCTGTATTCTGTTTCGATCCTACAGCATCACGAAACGGCCCATAGAAACCAGAAGAGTATTTAGCCGAGTAACTTAAGATAATTGTTTCTTTTTGATTATTGTCTTCTAAAGTCTGTCTTATCGATCCAATCCTTCCGTCCATCATATCGGATGGAGCAATGATATCAGCACCTGATTGAGAAAGATTTAATGACATCTTATTCAGTGCCTCAAGAGTAAGATCGTTGTCAATTTGCCCATCACGCTCTATACCATCATGGCCTGTAATTGTGTAAGGGTCTAAAGCGACATCCGTTATTAAGACAGCAGATGGAAACCTAGATTTAATTTGCATTACTTGTTTGCAAATAAAATTGTCCGCATTAACTGCTTCAGTACCATCAATATCTTTTTTTGAATTATCTATATTTGGAAAAAGAGCAAAGGAAGATATGCCCTTGCTTAATAGGTATTCAATTTCAAAAAATATGTCATCTTTCGAAAAAATATATTGGTTTGGCATTGTTTCAATGAGCTTTTTCTCTTTAATTGAATCAGAAACAAACAGAGGCTGAATTAGTTTTGACTTTGACAAAACTGTTTCAGAAACAAGATCACGAATTACTTTGTTCTTTCTAAGTCTTCGAGGTCTTACTTTTGGAAATAGACTAAACATAATAAAATAATGGGAATTAAGTATAACCTACTTGAATTTTTTCAATGTTATTTGTAAATATATTTAAATTGTTTAATTGATTTTAAGAAATTAAGTTTCTTTAAAATGTAGTTAAAATCATTGAAAATGTATCTATTTTCTCTTAAAATTCGAAAAATGAAAGTTTTAATAATAAATGGCGTTAATCTAAATATGTTGGGAAAAAGAGAAACTGATATATATGGAAACGAGTCTTTGACAGACTTAGAAAATCGATTATCAGCATTAAATCTTGATGTTTCACTGGAGTTTTTTCAAAGCAACTCTGAGAAAGAAATCATAGAGAAAATTCATTCTCAAAAAAAGGAACAGTATGATTTCGGAATTTTTAATTTTGGAGCACATACTCACACTAATCTAGCTATAAGAGACGCCATACTCTCGGTAAACTTTCCTTTCTATGAAGTGCATATATCAAACGTATTTGCCAGAGAAGAATTTAGACATACATCATTTTTCAGTGACATTGCAGAAGGGTGCATTGTAGGGTGTGGTTTTGAAGGTTATGAATATGCACTTGATAAAATTTTGAGGAGGTAAAATGGATCTAAGAAAAATAAAGAAACTCATAGAAATGCTGCAAGAATCAGATTTAAATGAGATAGAGGTTAAAGAAGGTGAAGAAAGCGTAAGAATTAACAGAAAAAAGGAAAGTTCAGTTCAACCAAATCTGTCATCTTTTAATGTACCAGTTCAACAGACTACATCTCAAGAAATTCAGCAAGAAGAAAGTGTAGATAATGAGCACCTCAATCACATAACTTCTCCTATGGTAGGAACTTTCTATAGAAAGCCGTCTCCAGAGAAAGAACCATTTGTAGAAGTAGGTCAAAATATAAGAAAAGGCGATACCGTTTGCATTATTGAAGCAATGAAAATGATGAATCAGGTGAAATCAGAATTCGATGGTAAAATTGTCGCAATAAATGTTGGCGACGGCGAACCTGTAGAGTTCGGTCAAGAATTAATATCAATTGAAGAATCCTAAAAAAATCTTAATTGCTAACAGAGGAGTGATAGCAATTAGAGCATTGCGAGCAGCTAAGGAACTTGGTTATCAAGTAGCCTCGGTCTATTCGACTGTTGATAAAGATCAAAAACACTTAAAACTTTCTGATGAAGCAATATGTATTGGCCCTGCTATTTCTAAAGATAGTTATCTTAATGAAGCAGCTATTATTTCTGCAGCTGAACTAGTTGGTGCTGATGCTATTTATCCTGGATATGGTTTCCTTGCGGAAAATTCAGCATTTGCTGAGAAATGCAACGAAAGTGGTTTTAAATTTATTGGCCCTGATCCAAAAGTTATAGAAATAATGGGTGACAAGATAAGAGCTAAAGAACTAATTGAATCTCTTGGAGTTCCTGTTGTTCCAGGATATACGGGAAAGATAGATTCACAAGATCAGATTGAAAAAGTAGTAAACGATATTGGTTATCCAGTAATTGTAAAGGCTACTGCAGGTGGTGGTGGCAAAGGTATGAGAGTTGTGAATGAGGAAAATGAGCTTTGGGATTCAGTTGTCAGTGCTCAAAATGAGGCTCAAAGAGCTTTTGGAAATGGAGAAGTATTTATAGAGAAATATCTTAAAAAACCAAGGCACATAGAAATTCAAGTTTTTGGTGATGGTCATGGAAAAGTCGTTCATTTGTATTCAAGAGATTGTTCACTACAAAGGAGATATCAAAAAATTATAGAAGAAGCGCCAGCAAAAAACCTACCAAGTGACAAATTAGAGGAAATTCAGCAAATATGCGTGAAAGCTTGTTCTGAACTTAAATATGAGGGTGCTGGCACTTTGGAATTTTTATATGAAAATAATGAATTTTATTTCATCGAGATGAATACGAGAATTCAAGTTGAACATACCGTTACAGAAATGATCACTGGAGTTGATTTAGTGCAAGCACAATTAGAGCTAGGCCTTGAAAATAAATTTTCTTTAAAACAGGAGGATTTAAGAATAAATGGACATGCGATGCAGTGCAGGATTAATGCTGAAGATCCTGAAACTTTTATACCTTCTCCTGGAAAAATAACTACTGTTCATAGGCCAGGAGGTTATCATGTTAGATTTGAATCACAGATTTACAGTGGCTATGAAGTTCCATCAAATTATGATTCTCTTATTGCTGAAGTAATAGTTAAAGATGGAGATAGAGAGAATACCATTAATAAAATGAGAATGGCTCTTACTGAGCTTGTTATAGAGGGGATAAAAACAAATCAACCTTTACATTTAAAAATATTGGAAGACGAAGGTTTCCAGAATATAAATTACTACATTAAGTACTTGGAAGAAGAGATTATTAAATGAATGAAGAATATAACCACAGTTCAATTGAGAATGAGGTTCAGTCTAATTGGGAGAAAGACAAACCCTTTGAAGCGAACATAAATTGCTCTAAAGAAAAATTTTATTGTCTTTCAATGCTGCCCTACCCTTCAGGAAATCTTCATATGGGCCATGTCAGGAACTATTCAATTGGTGATGCTGTATCAAGATATAAAAGGTTGAAAGGATTCAATGTGCTTCAACCGATGGGTTGGGATGCTTTTGGTCTTCCTGCTGAAAATGCAGCTATCAATAATAATGTTCACCCTAATGAATGGACTGAAAAAAATATCTCGCATATGAAATCACAACTAAAATCTCTAGGGTTTGGATATGACTGGACAAAAGAAATCAATACTTCTGATAAGTCCTATTATAGGTTTGAGCAAGAACTTTTTCTTAAATTTTATGAGAAAGGATTAGCGTATAAAAAGAAGTCTTATGTAAATTGGGATCCTGTTGACAAAACAGTCTTAGCTAATGAACAAGTAATTGATGGTAAAGGTTGGCGTACAGGTGCTGATGTTGAACTGAAAGAAATAGAAACTTGGTTCTTAAAAATAACTGATTATGCAGATGAACTAGTATCCGGCCTAGATGATATTGATTGGCCCGAGAATGTTAAAAACATGCAAATAAATTGGATTGGAAAATCAAAAGGTACAGAAATTGATTTTGACACTGACAATGGAAAAATACTTAAAGCTTTTACCACTCGACCTGACACATTATTTGGTGTTACTTTTTTTGGCATCTCTCCTAATCATCCTCTCGTAGACGAAATTATCAAAGATGACAATGAATTAAAAATTTTTCTTAAGGAAGTGAAGAAAATCTCATCTGCTGAAGCAGATATGGCTAAGGCCGAAAAGCTTGGTTATAAGACAAACATAAATATTATTAATCCATTAACAAATGAAATGATACCAGTTTGGATAATTAATTATGTTTTGATGGATTATGGTACAGGAGCAATTATGGGGGTGCCTGGTCATGATGAAAGAGACTTTGAGTTCGCAACCAAATATAAAATTCCAATAAAACAAGTTATTGAAACAGATGAAAGCTTACCGTTTTCAGGCGTAGGTAATTTAATTAACTCTTCAGAGTTTAATGGGTTGAGTTCAGATCAAGCTTTTGAAGATATTTCAAACAAGCTAAAAGATATAGGTAAAGCAAAAATTCTTGATCAGTATAGGTTGAGAGATTGGGGGATTAGTAGACAAAGATATTGGGGATGCCCTATACCAATTGAATATGTTGATGGAGAGGCTATGCCAGCACAGGAACTGCCTGTTACCTTACCAATAGATAAAAGTGGTACTTATGAACCTCTGCACTTGAATGAGGAATTCACAAATCCAAGACCAAATATTAGAAGAGAAACTGATACGTTTGACACTTTTATGGAATCTTCCTGGTATTTTGCAAGATATACGTCTGCACAGAATAATGAAAAAGCCTTTGATGAGAATACAGATTATTGGCTTCCTGTTGACTTATATATTGGCGGGGTTGAGCATGCAATTTTGCACTTACTATATTCACGTTTTTTTCACAAAGCTTTAAGAGATATGGGCTTAGTGAAAGGTGATGAACCTTTCAAAAAACTTTTAACGCAGGGCATGGTGTTAAAAGATGGTGCAAAAATGTCAAAATCAAAAGGCAATACTGTTGACCCTCAAAGTTATATAGAAAATTATGGCGCTGACGCGATTAGAACGTTCATGATTTTTGCTAGCCCACCTGAACAATCACTTGAATGGTCAGATAATGGTCTAGAGGGTTGCTACAAGTTTCTAAAAAGACTTTGGGCTCTTTCATTTAAATTAAATCAAATTGAAGAATCACAATTCATTGATAGCAAGAGTTCCTTATGCGAAGAATGCAAAGATTTATTTATTAAGATTAATGATGATTATGAAAAAAGGTTAAATCTCAATACTGTAGTATCCTCTTGCATGGAAATTTTAAATAACATCAATAAAAGAATTGATGATGAAAAAGTAAATGCTTCAAGAAGCGACATTTTTGAAACATATGAGTTTCTTTTAACTGCGCTTAATCCTATCGCTCCTCATATAACAGAGAATCTATTTCAAAATATACTCAAGAAAAATCCACAGGACATATCATGGCCAGCAGATAGTTTTTTCGTCAAAAAATCATCAGATACAAATTTCCTAGTACAAGTTAATGGAAAGGTAAGAGCTAATATTGTAGTGAAAACAGGATTAGAGGAAATTGCCATAAAAGAGATTGCGATGAAAAATGAAAATGTAGCAAGACATTTAGAAAAGAAGGATATAATCAAAGTTATATTTATAAAGGATAAGTTAATTAATTTTGTTCATTCGTAGCTTTCTAGCAATTCTTCTTGTAAGTTCTTGTACTAATCTTTCGATAAAATCTGATCATGTTTCTTTTGATGATTCATTTTCCAGTGAAGAGAAATTTTTATTTAAGAAATGTCTTATGAGCAAGGATTCTACAATCGAGCTCACTAATTTAACCTTCGAAGGTTTCGCTGAAAATATTAATGATCGAGGTTTGGAATTTAATACTAAATACATACTAAAGGTATCTGCAAAAAATGATGATGCAAAGCCTAGGGTGCTAATGTCAATGCAAATGAATACTAACAACTATATCTCAAGCAACATGGCTGATTCAGAAAGAAAAAGAATAAAATCAATTTTGATCGAAAAAGTCTGCAAGTTATTTGAATAGTGATCACTAAAGCTATAAATTTCCTACTCAATGAGCCACCAAGCTTAAATAAATTTTTTATCTTTGGTGATGAACATATATTGAATCAAAAGGCTAGGTCCCATTTTTTAAAAGATATGGATTTAAAGATGCTCGAGAAAGTTGCCCTTGATCTAGAAAATGAAAATTTTTTAAATGAATTTGAACAATGCCTAATTACTAATAGCCTATTTAATGAAAAGAAAATTGTTTCAATCAATTTATCAAAAAACAGATTGAATAAAGATTTAAAAGAATCATTCTCAAAAATATTCAGTTTTGAAACAGAAAATATATTAGTTGTAGAAACACAAAATCTTACAAAAAAAACAATTGAAAAAGAGCTGCTCCCTCTTATTGATTCAAATGTTTGTGTCATAGATTGTTTTGCTCCGTATGATTCAGAAATCACATCATATTTGAAAAATAATCTGCCTAAAAACTTATCTGGTTCGGAATACATTCAGAATTTATTAGAAATGTATGAGAATAACTTTAGTGCACTAATAAATGATCTCGAGATCTTAGAAATTCTGAATATTCAAAATGAGTCAGAGGCAATCAATGTCTTTAGTAACAGTGGTTCCAAAAATAATTATAAGTTGATCGAGTATTTGAGTAAGGGCAATGCATCTTCTGCATTGGAGATTGTTATTTCAATGAAGAACAATGATAGAAACTCAATTGCTCTATTAATTTGGATCTTAGCTAGAGATTTAAGTGCTCTTAAATATTTGAAACAAAATAAAAATTTAAAAACTCTGGGCATTTGGGACAGTCAAGTAAAATGGTACATGGCAATATCAAAAAAAGTTTCAAACTTTAAACTTGAAGAGCTTTCAAATCAGCTTGATTCAGCAGATAAAAAATTTAAGGGCTACGTAAAAGGTGACCCATGGCTTGATGCGAAAAATATTGTGTTGGAGCTTGCTGTTTAATTAAAAAGAGATTGAATCCAGTTCCATATAATAGCCAGCAGTCTTTGAAAGAAACCTAATTCTTCTACTGACTCCAGAAAGACTATTTCTGTTTCAACTAAAACATTGTTTTCACTATCTAAAACCTTTAATGTTCCAGCAGTTGTCATTGCTTCTATTGGTGCCAATGTTTGTGATCCTACTGAAACTTCATATCTTATATTGTCTCTCAGATCTTTCTGTAGGGTTAAAATTATGTCATCTTTTGTTCCAACTTTTACAGTTTCAGACTTGCCAGCTACAACCTTCACATCTTGAATTGGTTCTTCTTTTGAAAATAACTTCTCTGTTGTGAAATATCTGAAGCCATAAGTCATCAAAAGAGAGACATCATTAAATCTTTTATCATCTTCGCTCCCTAGTACTACTGCAACAAGACGCATATCTCCTCTGATGGCCGAACCGACAAGACAATACCCAGCAGACTGGGTATAACCTGTTTTTACACCGTCAAAAATTTCATCACGCCATAAAAGCCTGTTTCTATTTGACTGTTTAATTCCATTGTAAGTAAAAGATTTTTGAGAATAATATTTATAGTGCTCTGGAAAATCATTTATAAGTGCGCTTGTTAATAAAGCTAAGTCATAAGCAGAAGTAACATTTAATGGGTCTGGTAGTCCAGTCGCATTATTAAAAGATGTATTTGCCATTCCCAACTCAGAAGCATACTCATTCATCAAATAAGCAAAATTATCCTCACTACCTGCTACATGTTCTGCTAAAGCTACGCTTGCATCATTACCAGATTGAATGATCATTCCTTTAATAAGGTCTGAAACTCTTACATTCGTACCCTCTCTAATGAACATTCTAGAACCTTTAGTTTTCCAAGCTTTAACCGAGATTTTTGGTTCGTCAGTTATATTAATAAAATCTTCCTTTAAGTAATCAGCAACAACGTAACTAGTCATTAACTTTGTTAAGCTTGCCGGCTCTACAGGTTCATCAGAGTTGTAACTCACTAATATTTTTTTTGTATTTGGTTCGTAAAGAATATAGCTGCCGACACCAAGATCAGGTGGATTTGGAATAGCCAATAACGAAGTAGCTAAAAATAATAATATGTAAATTTTAATTTTATTCATCAAATCTCTTCGAAATTTCCATTGCAAGCTGGTGAACTGCTAAAGCATACTTGCTACTTCGATTATATTTAGTTATTACCCTGAAATTGTCAAATCCTAAAAATAATTTTGTTTGGCCTTGCTCATAGACTAACAAGGGCGAAATATCATCATAATCACCAATAAAATCAAAACCTTCTGATTTCATTGTCTTAGAACTGATAATGGTCCTAAAATTATTAAGCTCAAAAGAAAAATCTAAATCTATAATGTCTTCATCTTCAAGTCCTTGATATTTTTCGTTAACAGCTCTCTGGATTATGGCTTTTTCATCTGACTGCCAACCATTTTCTTTTAAATAGTTTGCTACGCTAGCAATTCCATCTTTCCTTGAGTTATACATATCTATAAAACCATCTCCATCATAATCCACGCCATAAAAGTTATAACTAGATGGAATAAATTGGCCTAAACCTAAAGCTCCTGACCAAGAACTTTTAATTTTTTTAGGGTCTAATTTATATTTTTTAGATAATAAGAATAGCTGGATGAGTTCTTTTTGCCAGAATTTACTATTTGGCTCAAATGCTCTTGTGAAAATTGTGTCTAAAGGATTATAGGTACCATAATAATTTCCGTAATTTGTCTCACACCCAATTATTGAAGCGATGTAAAATCTTGAAACACCAAAATCTTTTTCTACTTCATCAAAAATTTTTTCGTGTTCTTTCAAAAATTTAACACCATTATTTATTCTGGATGATGTTAAGTATCTATTTCTATATCTTTGCCACGTTGCTTTAACTTCTGGTTGATTACTTCTTGCAGTAACAGCTCTCTCTGAGGTCTCTGCATTTTGGAGAAAAGTAATAATTTCCATTTCAGTAAGCTCACTAGTAGCCTCAGCCATTTTAATAAATTCTTTAATATCTTCTCTATCTAGATCTGCAGGATAAAAGTTTAGAGAAATGAATAACGTTAAAAGAATTTTTTTCATTTTAAGAAACCTCTTGAAGAAAATATTAGACCAATCATTATAGAAAAGCATAACAAAGATGAGCCTCCCTTAGTAAAAAAAGGTAATGGGAGACCAACAACTGGAATTAAACCACTCACCATAAGAATATTAAGCAAAAAACTAAAACCAATAACTAAGGTGCAATATGTGCCAATATAGTACGGAGACAAATCACTTGTAAGTCTTTTTTCTGTCATGGTAAAGAGAGTCGTAAAAAATATAAAACAACCAAGCATTAAAAAAATTATAAATACTCCTATAAAACCGAATTGCTCGGCATATATTGAAAAAATAAAGTCTGTATCAGCTTCTGGTAGGAAATTAAACTCATTTTGCTTACTATTCAAAAAACCTTCACCAAATAAACCTCCTGAACCAATACTTATTTCTGACTGTAAAATGTTCCACTTCTCAGACAAATTTTGGTCAGACGAGAACCAACTAATAATTCTGCCCTTCTGATAAGTTGTTAATCCAAATGAATAAATAATCGGAGAAAGCAATATCCCAAATACTCCCATTGCTATGAAGTAATTCTTATTCATTCCACAAATGAATAAAAACATAAGTCCAAGCATTATATATACCAAACCAGTACCGAGATCAGGCTGAATTATTATTGGGATAGCTGAAATGAATAAGACCAAAATTAAGAAAAGTGTCCTAAGCTGTGTAAATTTGTAGTTATAAAATCGCAAATACTGAATCGCAAAAAGTGCAAATGTGATTTTCATAAATTCTGAAGGTTGAAGGCTCAAAAAACCAAAATCCAGCCATCTTTTTGACCCATTAATTTCAGCTCCAAAAATTTCTACACTTAAAACAAGCAATATATTCAATAAAAATGCTAACCAACCAAATGAAAGTATTCTATTTAGGTTTAATTGATTAAACAGAATTGCGACTAACAAGATTACAAAAATACTAATTAGCAGAAACCTTATGAAATAGTTAATATCGATAGAAGTAACTGAGTAAATAGTTAAAGCGCCAGTTAATATGATAATTATTAGCGAGAATATGATTATGAAATTTCTTAAGTTAAAAACCATCTAAAAGTTCCTCAATTACTTTCTTTGCAATTGGCCCAGCAGTTCTACCCCCACTTTCACCATTTTCAACAATTACTGCTATCGAATAACGAGGGTTGTCATAAGGTGCAAAGCCTATGAAAACTGCATGATCTCTTAATAATGGATTCTTTCGAACTTCGTCATATTCTTCTCTTGAAGATATATCTACAACTTGTGCTGTACCACTTTTTCCGGCTAAATTTAATTCTCCAGCATTTATACGATATCCGGTTCCGTTAGGTGAATAGATTACGTCGACTAAAGCATTATGAACTTTGCTCCAATCCTCTTCACTTAAATCTTTATTTAATTTCAGAATAGTCTCATTTTTTTTGACTATATGTGGAAGCTGATAAGTACCTTTTTTAGCAAGAATGCCAGCTATTAAAGATAGGTGCAAGGGAGTAGTAAGCATATAACCCTGGCCAACTCCAAGATTTATAAAATCACCTTTAAATAACTCTTTACCAAAGTTTTTAAATTTCCAACTGTCATCTATAAGAGGGCTAAATTGATGAGGATAACAATCTTCACAGAGCTTAGAACCAAAACTTGAGGACCTTAAAAAATTAACAAACTCTTCTTTTTCATATCTTATTGAGAGGTTCATAAAGAAAGGGTTTGAGCTCTCAACAAGCGCCTTTTTTAAATCAGTTATGCCATGTCCTCCTTCTCTCCATGCATTGAAAACTCTTTGTTCTTCTTCAAATGTAAAGAATCCGTCGTCTAATATGGTTTCATCCCAATCCGTATATTTATTACTCAGTGCAAGTACCGTCAACAAAGGTTTAATAGTTGATGCTGGAGGGTACAAGCCCATAAATGCTCGATTAAATAATGGTCTTGAAGGATCATTTAATAAATCTTGGTATTGGGCAGTAGAGATATCTTTCAAATCATTTGCACTTATAGATGGCGTGCTTATAGCAACAGGAATGCTGAAATCTTCTAAATCAATAACTACAACAGAACCCTTTCTTTCCTGCATTAACTCAAAAGCTAATTTTTGCGCTGAAAAATTTATTGAGATTTCTAGCTCATCCCCTTCTTGAAAAGGCGCAAGGTTGGTAGTGACTCTTCTATCGCCTCGAGCGTTTCTCTGAAAAAATCTTTTTCCATGATTCCCTTGCAGTTTTTCCTCATAGACTCTCTCAATTCCTGATTTACCAACCTTTTGCCATAGTTTCGGATTAAAGTTTTCAATTTTAGGTGTAAAGTAGCTTATATCTGGTTCGTTGATATAGCCCATATGTCCGAGTACATGAAAAATAGATGGATGCGAATTATATTCTCTCTCATACCCTTCTATAATTGAAAATCCTCGAATCTCCCTGCTTCTCACAAGAATTTTTGCTAAATCTGCTTGTTCAATTTTCTCTAGAATTATTTGTGATTTTCTATATCTCAAGGATTCTGAGACCTTATTTCTAAGCTCATCTAAATCAAGCCTTTTAGGAAAAAGTTTTGTCAGCAAGATTAATGCTTCTTCACTTGGTTTCTGCTCTAAATCAACTGCAAGTGAGAAAATTTTTCTATCTTCTGCTAGAACAACATTATCACTAGAAAGAATTCTTCCTCTTTTGGGGTAAATATATTCAAATGTATTAATATTTTGTTCTCTTAATTCCCTCAAATCATTCCCCTCAATAATTTGAAGATAAAAGAATCTAGTTAGGGCTATAAATAAAAGAGAAATAAATAGGCCCAGAAGAATTTTTGTTCTGTCTCTGTAGATTTGTATTTTATTGTCTTTCAATTTTGATGATATGGGTGGTTATAGAAGATACAATTAGCTCTATATATTTGTTCAAGCAACATTACACGAAAAACTTCATGTGAAAACTCCATATCAGAGAACGAAATTACCTTATTAGCCATTTTTTTTAAGTCTTCTGAAAGACCAAACGCACCGCCAATAATCAAATTAATTTTTCTACCTTCCTGATAAATTATTTTAGAAAATTTTTCTGAACTCATAGTTTCGCCTGATTTGTCAAAACAGATTAGTTCTTCTTTATGCTTAAGTTTTTTCTCGATTGCCTTGCCCTCTTCTTCTATTTGCAGCGCTCTGGAATTAAATTTTTTTTTAATGCTTATAGGTATCATTTTGATTGAATTATTTTTTTCGAGCTTATTCAGAAAGTGTTGTTCAAAAGTTTCCGCATTATTTGACTTATTTTGTTTGATATAGATAACTGAAATATTCACTTGTTATCCCTATTCCATAATGATTCTAAATCAAAATGCTCTCTGGATTCTTCTGACATAATATTTACTAAAACATCGCCAGCATCAATAAGAATCCAATCTTTAGAATCCTTTCCTTCTGTACCCAATATTTGAATACTCTCTTCTTTAAGATTTTCTGTAACCTTATCTGCTATAGACTGAATATGACGACTAGAAGTTCCTGAGGCAATAAGAATAAATGAAGTGAAAGAAGATATTTTTTCAACTTCAAAAGAACATATGTCAAGTGCCTTTAACTCTTCTAGTGATTTCTTGCAGTTTTTGACAATGCTTTTAGGTGTTTTGATTTTAGATGGCATCTACGGAAATTATAAACTTTTAGTGAGCATATCTAGTATAAGTTTTTGAAAACCTTGAAAATTTTTGTTTCCACACATAAGTATCAGCTTACGTTCAGCATGAATAGATAAAATCTTAGAGATATCTTCCTGTTGCAATTCTTTTGCTACGTCTTTGAATTTTTCTTTCTGCTCATTACTGGCATTAATAGTGTATGTCTCACAGCTCGCAAAAATTGATTTAAGTTTTTGATCATGTATTCCGCTTCTCATTGAATTTGATCCAAGTTCAATTATCTGAACTATATTTGATGACTCATTTTTAGCAATCTTTTGTGTTTCTGCTATTGCTGTTGGATGATGGGCAAAATCATCAATTAATTTGAAATTATCATCCTCATACAAGGTTTGATATCTTCTTTTGACGCCCTTATAGCTTCCAAGGAATTTATTAACATCATCATCTGGAATTATTTGCTTTAATACGCTAACTGTAGCTCCTAAATTCTCAGCATTTATATTCTGCGCTTGGCTTTTAAAAAATTTAATATTTGCCTTAATTTTTTGACTTTTTAATATCAGATCCTTAAATCTTGCAGAAACTTTATATTCATTTATGTGTGCTACATCTTTATTACTCATTTTTTCCAAAAGAGAAATGAAATTATCCTCGATCATCTCAAGATTTTCATAAATATCAGCATGATCAAATTCAATATTATTAATTAAAAGAATGTTCGGTCTGTAATGAAAAAATTTGGGTCCTTTATCAAAATATGCTGTGTCATATTCATCTGCTTCAATCACAAAATAGTTGCTTTTGCTAATTGACCAGGATTTTTGACTATTTAATGGCACTCCTGCAATTAAATAACCTGGAGCATAACCAGCCTTTTCCAAAATATGAGAAATCATGGAAGTTACTGTAGTTTTGCCATGTGTGCCCGATACAGCAATGACTTCTTTTTCTTTAAGAACATTATGATAAAGCCAGTCAGGTCCTGAGATAATCTCATTATTTTCAGTCAAAATTTTTTGTAATAAGTGGTTATTTTTAGAGATTGTATTGCCAATTATGTATAAATCTGCGGGTTGATAATTTTCCTCAACATAACCCTCCGAAAAAACTATACCTGCTTCTAATAGCGCATGCGACATCGGTGGGTAAACTTTTTCATCACAGCCTGAAACTTCGTGTCCTAGATGGCAAGCCATTTGGGCAAGATTACCCATAAATGTTCCTGAGATGCCTAAGAAAAATATTTTCATACTTTTAGTTATATTAAATGGAGTATAAGATAAGTGTGATGAAAAATGCATTCTATGCGCAATCTGGAGGTGTGACTTCTGTAATTAATTCCTCGGCATATGGATTGATTACTAAATTTAATAAAAGTTTTTCTGGAGCAAACTTATATGCTGGTAAGAACGGTATAGTTGGCTTGCTTGAAGGTGAGGTTTACGATTTAAGTAAGACTCAAAAACCTTTTGAATTACTTCTTGAGTCGCCTGGCGGAGTTTTTGGTTCTTGCAGATATAAACTTCCTGAAATTGACGACGAGAAATTCTACTCTAGTTTATTTCAACAATTGGAAAAATTATTCATTGGTTACTTCTTCTATAATGGCGGCAATGATTCTGCTGATACTTGTCTTAAAGTTTCTGAAGCAGCTAAAAAATATGGTTACGATCTGAAGGCAATTGCTATTCCTAAAACTATAGATAATGACCTTGTTAAAACAGATAACTGTCCAGGTTTTGGCTCTGTTGCAAAGTATATTGCAACATCGGCGAAAGAAGCATCTCTAGATATAAAATCGATGTGCAAAACGTCAACTAAAGTTTTTGTTTTAGAGGTAATGGGAAGACATGCTGGCTGGATAGCAGCATCTGCAGAATTAGCCAATGACGAAAATAATACCTATGTACACAAAATCTTATTACCAGAAGTTAAATTTGATGAAAAAAGTTTCTTGAAAGGTGTTGATTCAGATGTCAAAAATTATGGTTATGCAGTAGTAGTTGCATCAGAAGGCTTAAAATCATCTGATGGTGAGCTCTATACAACTTCTTCAAATAAAGATTCATTTGGACACAGTCAGTTAGGTGGGTTAGCACCTAAAATTGCGAATTTAATAACTGATAATCTCGGTTATAAACACCACTGGGCAGTATCTGACTACTTGCAAAGAAGTGCTCGTCACTTGGCATCACAAATTGATATTAATCAGGCAATTGCTCTGGGAAAAGCTGCAGTAAATTATGCTGCTGAAGGAAAATCGGGAATCATGCCTATAATTGAAAGAACCAATCAGAACCCATATGAATGGAAGGTATCGATAGGGGATTTAAAAGAGATAGCAAACAAGGAAAAAACCCTACCTGATGATTACATATCCAAAGACGGTTTCAGGATAACTAAAGAAGGAGTAGACTACCTGGCTCCTTTAGTTGAAGGCGAAAATTATCCTACATTTATTAATGGTATACCTAAGTATGAATCGCTGGATTTGCACCTAAGAAACATTTAGCTCTAATACTTTCTTTTTAAGCTCATCTATAAGCATATCTTTATCTTCTTCATTCAAAAAAGATCCAATTTCTACCTTATCTTTATTAGTGCTTATGAATACTTTCTTCACATTATTTGCTTCAATGATTGAAAATTTTGCTAAAAAACGGTCGAAAACCATGTGCTTATTTCCTTTTTTTAGCTTTACATATAGCTTGCTCAAGAGAATTTCTTCGCTTTGATTTAGCCAAACTCTATTAGCTCTCAAAACTAAGATTAATATAATTATTTCTAGTCCTGCAAAAGGAAGAATCATTGTTGCTCCTAAAACAAAAAAACCAACGCCAAATGTCAAACAGAGAATTGAAAGAAATCCAAAAAAAATGAAATTCTCATTTATCGATGATGATTTGTTAGGAATCAAGGTTAATGCAAGTTCGTCATTCTTGTCTTTTTTCGTAATCATAAATTTATTTTTGAATTAGATTCTTTTATGTCTCAAAATTTATCGTTGTTTAAATTGCACTAATATTGCAGAATACTGTCTTACTAGAAGAATGAAAAATTATATCAAAATATTATTAATTTCATTATCATTTGAAGTTTTTTCAAATGATCTTTTATCTATATATAAAGAAGCACTAGAGAAAGATCCTGATTTTAATTCTAAAAAAGCTGATCTAGAAATTTCTAAGGAATTTTTAAAACAATCAAGATCAAACCTACTTCCACAGTTAAGGGCAAGTGCAGGCACAAACTGGAATGAGTACTATCAAGATAGGTCATTACAAAATGACTATAATACTTTTTCCTATGGTCTGAATTTTAGTCAACCTCTCTTTAGGCTAGACAAATGGTTTGCTAACAAACAAGCGAAAGAGAATCTTCAAGCCGCTGAGGCAAGATTTGCTTACCAACAACAAGATTTAATAATTAAGGTAACTGGTGCATATTTCAATGTCCTCTCTGCGAAAGCAACCCTTGAAGCAAAAGTAGCTACAGAAAAGGCTCTTCGTAATCAATACGATTCAGTCCAGCAAAGATTTGAGTCTGGATCAGTATCAAGAATTGATTTAGCTGAGGCGAAGGCTGCGCTTAATAGAGCTGAATCTGATCGTGTTCAAGCTGAAGGAAATGTTGATATAAGTTTCGAGGAATTAAATTCAATTGTTGGAAGACAAGTTAAACTAATAACACCTTTAAATTCTGAATTAGATTTCAAAGCTCCAAGAACAAATGTGCAAGACGAAGTCAATAAAGGTTTAATAACAAATTATTTGATCATAGAAGCTAAAAATAGATTAGAAGCTGCTGATGCAAATACAAAATCTAAATCTTCCAACTTTTTACCCAAGATTGATCTTAATGCAAATGCAAATAGAAGGACTTCCAAACAATACACATTCGATGGTGTAGATTCAAACATAGATTTACCATTTTCAATTCCAGAAGAAACTGAAAATAGAATTTTTTCAATTCAATTTTCGGTTCCTCTCTTTACTTCTGGGCTAAATAATTCACAACGAAGGCAAGCTTTGCTTCAGGAAGTAAAAACCGAAGAACAGCTAGTCCTAGTCGAAAGAGGTATTGTTCAACAAATCCGAAGTCTGCATACAGCTCTCAGAACAGCTGAGTTGAATATATCTTCACTTCGAGCAGCAGTAGACAGTTCGAAGGATGCACTAGAGGCAACTAAACTAGGCTATGAGTTAAGTTCCCGAAATCTTATCGACCTTCTGCAAGCTGAAAAAAATTACTCAGAATCAAAAAACGCACTTTCACAAGCAACTTATGGGTTCATAATTACTTCACTGCAATATAAGCAAGCCATTGGTAATTTGAAGCCCGGTGACGTTGTTGAGCTTAATAAACAATTTAAATAAGTGCCAGAATTACCTGAAGTTGAAACCACTAAGAGAGGGATAGAACCATATCTCACTGATAAGAATTTTAAATCGATAGAGATCAGAAATAATAAACTTAGAATTCCTTTTAATGTTGACCTTTTAGACTTCATTACGAAAAAGAAAATTATAGAGATTCAAAGACGTGCTAAGTACATAACTATCGAATTTTCAAATGGGTATTCTCTTCTCATACACCTAGGCATGACTGGCAATTTGAGAGTGACTAAATCAAAGAATTTTCAAAAACATGATCATTTAATATTTAAATTGAGCTCTGGTAATTCCTTAGTGTTCAATGACGTAAGAAGATTTGGTTTAGCTCAAATTTTTAAGAAAAGGGATGGTTTCTATCTTTTAGATAATAATGGTCCTGATCCTTTTGAAAATGCAGCTACTAACCAGTACTTTTATAATAAGGTGAGAACATCGTCAGCTAACATCAAATCTATTCTACTTAATCATAAAATTATTTCGGGAATTGGGAATATATATGCGTCAGAAATACTTTTTAGTTCATGTATCTCCCCTTTAAGAACAGGCAAAAAGATATCAAAACCTGAATGTAGCAAAATTCTTACCAATAGTAGAAAGATTCTTAAAAGAGCTATTAAGGCTGGTGGAACAACATTAAATGATTATTATAATGCTGATTCAAAGCCAGGATATTTCAAAATAAAATTGAATGTTTATGACTGCGAGGGACAAAATTGCAAGAAATGTAAAACAAAAATTAAACGGATTGTTCAGAGCAATAGAAGTACTTATTTCTGTCCGAAATGTCAAAAGATTTAAGAATTAGATATTTTCTTCATTAAAGCGAGGGCCACACTCTCATCTACAAATGCACTTATATCTCCATTGTATGAAGCCAATTCTTTAACCATGCTTGAAGATATAAATGTAAGACTCTCATCAGGAGTAAAAAAAACGCTTTCAACTTCAGAGTTTTGTGATCTATTAATACTTGCTATCTGAAATTCATACTCGAAATCAGATACAGCTCTCAAACCTCTTATAATTCCCTTTGCGCCCAGCTCATCAGCAAGATCAACAGTAAGTTTTGATTCAAGACCAATGCATTCGATAGCATCATTCTTATGAAATAATTGATCAATCATTGCGACTCTTTCATCTAACGAAAAAAGATATTTTTTTGAGGAGTTTTTTACAACCGCAATATATACTTTATCGAATATTTTTAAAGCTCTATTTAATATGTCTTTGTGACCATTTGTGAAAGGATCAAAAGATCCAGGATAAATCGCAATCTTCATAGTGATAACTTACAAAATTTAAAATTATAAGCAAATTTTCACAATTAAATATTTAATGAATTTAAAGGAAAATTATTGAAAAATTTTTAGTCGTATCTAAACTTTAAGTAGGTTTTAAAAATTTTAATAGGAAGGTAAAAATGAGCGATGAGGCTAAATGCCCCGTTATTCACGGTGCAAACACAAAAACAGCCGGTACACATTCAAATGTCAATTGGTGGCCACAACAGTTAAATCTAAACATACTACATCAGCATGATTCTAAGACTGATCCAATGGATGAAGGATTTAGTTACAGAGAAGAGTTTAAAAAAATTAATTATGAAGCTCTAAAAAAAGACCTCTATGACCTTATGACTGATTCTCAGGAATGGTGGCCAGCAGATTATGGGCACTATGGTCCATTCTTTGTCAGATTAACTTGGCATGCTGCAGGTACATATAGAATTGGTGATGGGAGAGGTGGTGCAGGCACAGGCGCACAAAGATTTTCACCACTGAATTCTTGGCCTGATAATGGAAACTTAGATAAGGCTAGAAGGCTGTTATGGCCAATCAAACAAAAATATGGCAAAAATCTCAGTTGGGCTGATTTGTTAGTCCTTGCTGGGAATGCTGCCATAGAATCAATGGGTGGTAAAACATTTGGTTTTGGGGGCGGAAGGCCAGACATCTGGCATCCAGAAGAAGACATTTATTGGGGTCCAGAAGAAGAAATGCTTGGAAATAATAGATATGTTGGTGAAAGACTTCTAAATAATCCATTGGCAGCAGTTCAAATGGGTTTAATTTATGTTAATCCGCAAGGTCCTGATGGAAATCCAGATCCATTGAAAAGTGCTCATGATATTAGAGAAACATTTGGTCGTATGGCTATGAATGATTATGAAACTGTTGCGTTAATTGCAGGCGGACATACTTTTGGAAAGTGTCATGGTGCAGGTGATGATGGACTAGTTGGCGTAGGGCCAGAAGATGCTCCAATGGAACAGCAGCAATTTGGATGGAAAAGTGGTCATGGTAAGGGCAAAGGGAGAGATACTATTACAAGTGGTCTTGAAGGGCCTTGGACTTCTAATCCTGCCCAATGGGACAACGGTTACTTTGAAAATCTTTTTAAATATGAGTATGAATTAGTTAAAAGTCCTGCGGGAGCATTTCAATGGCATCCAAAAGACCTAGAAGATGAAAATTATGCTCCAGATGTTGAAGATGCAAATCAAAAAGTCACAACCATAATGTTAACTTCAGACTTAGCACTCAGGGAAGATCCAGAATATCGAAAAATTTCATTAAATTTTAAAAATAATCCTGAAGAATTTGCCGATGCATTTGCTCGAGCTTGGTTCAAACTATTGCACAGAGATATGGGGCCTAAAAATAGATATTTGGGTCCTGAAGTTCCAGATGAAGATCTTATCTGGCAAGATCCAATCCCAGCAGGAAATAGCGATTATGATATTGAAAAAGCAAAAGAGCTGATAAGAGCTAGTGGCTTATCAATTCAAGAGATGGTTGAATCTGCATGGTCCAGTGCCTCAACATTTAGAAATTCAGATTTAAGGGGCGGTGCTAATGGAGCAAGAATAAGATTTGAACCAATGAGAAGCTGGAAATCAAATAATAAAGAGCAATTAGATAAAGTTATCAATTCGCTTTCAGGCATTGCAACAGAGGTTGGTGCCTCAGTTGCAGACATGATTGTTTTGGCTGGTAACGTTGCAATTGAAGAAGCCTCAGGCTTGGAAGTTCCTTTCCTAGCTGGCAGAGGCGATGCATTGGAAGAAAAAACTGATTCAGAATCATTTAAAGTCTTAGAGCCATTAGCAGATGGTTTTAGAAATTATCAAAAGACTGAATATTCTGTAAGTCCTGAAGAAATGTTGGTTGATAAAGCCCAACTTCTTGGACTTACAGCTCCTGAAATGACTGTTCTGGTGGGTGGCATGAGATCACTCGGCATTTCAAAAGATAACATGGGAGTTTTTTCAAGCAATATTAATAAACTTGATAATGACTTTTTCAAAACATTGTTAGATATGAATGTTTCATGGCGACCGTCTGGAAATAATGCCTATGAAGGTGTTGATAAACAAACTGGAGATGTTGTTAGAACTGCTTCTCGAGTAGATTTAGTATTTGGTTCTAATTCACAACTCAGATCAATTGCTGAAGTTTATGCAGCTAATGATGCAGAAAATAAATTTAAAACTGATTTTATTAATGCTTGGAATAAGGTCATGAATGCTGACAGATTTGATTTAGACGTTTGATTTTAAGAAATATTAAATCATGTATTAAATAAAAGCTTTTTTGTATATAATTCAAAACATGAGATACCTATCAAGTTTATTTTTATTATTCTCTCTAGCGCTTTTCCCAGCAAGTGATGAAGGTAGTATTACTGTTAACGGTGAAGTAATAGAAGTTTCAGTTGAAAGGATATATTCACCATCTGCAGATTACCCAAGATCAGCACTTAGACGTGGTACTGAGGGATTTGTTGTAGTTGAGTTTGATGTTTCACCTGAAGGTGAAGTTGTTGATCCTTATGTCACAGATACTGACCAACCAGGTTATTTTGAAAGAAGTGTAATGAGAACGATTAGAAGGTGGGCTTATGAACCTTACGTCTATAATGGAGTTCCTGTAACTGTTAATGATGTAACGGCTCGTTTCACATTCAAGTTAGCAGACGAATAATTTTTCAAAATGCTTGTAAGAACCCAAATCCTTATATTTGGTCTAATAGGCAATATTATTATTGCTGGCACATTGCTATATATGAATGTTCAGAATCAGAGCATTCAAGAAAAATCATCTAACAGTCAATATACAAGCATTGTAGAATCAGCATGGGTTCAGTCCATAGATAACAGTTTTTCAAATATGAACTCTTGGGGGCCAAATGGAGAGAAAGGTGAGCAATACTGGAATCCTTACGTTGAAATTGGTCTATTCACAGAAATTGGTATAGAAGGTTTTGACTACGCGAATGCATTAATTGAATCTTTCGATCAAGAGCTTCGAGGCGATCTTTTTATTTTAGTGGATGAAATGTTCTTAGACGAAATTGATGAAGGGAACATAAGCTTTATAAAACTTTTCAATGAGAATAATGAAGAGCTTACTTGTCTTTATGCCTTTGACTGGGCAGATGTAGGTAATTCAATAGATGTTTGTGGCGATTCAAATGATCTTAATTTTCTTAGAGACGATTCAACAGGAGCATTCCTAGAAAAAATCAGAAGCAGGATGAGCGTTACAAACGAGGTAATTTATGCTCAAGCTCCAAATGGAAATATAAATTTGCATCAAATCGTAGCTTTTCCAATCTACTTAAAAAATGAGTTTGGATTCAATACCAATAAACTTTTAGGATCAGTGATACTCGGTCGAGATCTTAGGCAGTCAATGACAGTATTTGAAAGTGATCTTGGTGTTCGTACTGGAATTGTAAGTCAAAACAAAATTATTGATGCAGTTTTTACTGATGGCCTATCTCAAGACGACTCACTTGGCATTAATCAAGTTAGTTTTAATTATATTAAAAACGATATTCTAAAAAATGGTCTCGAAAACATGAATTCCAAAAATTTTGAGGCACTTGGACTTTCATTAACTTCAGTACCTGTTGCATCAACTGTTAACCCTGACTTTGCTTTATTTTTTGTAATCAAGAATGTTGCCAACGATCTTAAAGAACTAAGAGACTCAACATTAAATTCTATTATTTTCACATTTGGCGTGATCATTCTTATAGTTTTAGCAATTTGGTGGGTGCAAGATGGTGCTTTTAGTAGAATTGCGCAAGCTATTGAAGTCCTCGAGGCACTTACAAAAGGAGATACCAAAAAAACCATCCCGTCTAATAAAGGTTTTCTGTCCTCAGAAACTAATGAAGTTGGGCAATTATCTAACGCACTAGCGAGATACAGAAATCACTTACTTGAAATGGATTCAGTTAGACAAGATAGAGCAGAGCGTAGAAAACAAAGAGATGAAGTCATCATTAAAAAGATGAGCATATTATCTGAAAAATTAGAAGGCGAAGCCAAAACTCTTATTCAAAAAGATGTTCAGAATATGAAGAATCTTGTAAATGAAGCTTCTGATGAAAAAGCTGAGGAAGCATCAGTTGAAATGATGGAGCTTGCGTTTTCAAGAATGTCAGATGAAGTTAATGCTTTGATTGATCTCAAAACAAAAGAAATGGCAACTGCACGAGACGAAGCCCGTGAAGCGAGTTCGGCAAAATCTAGATTCTTCGCAAATATGTCGCATGAGCTTAGAACACCGCTAAACGCTATTATTGGATATAGTGAAATGCTTTTAGAGGATTGCGAGGATTTAGGCAATGATGACATGGTACCGGATCTTAAAAGAATTACTAATTCAAGCAAACACCTTCTATCTCTTATTAATAATGTTCTTGATTTATCGAAGATAGAAGCAGGAAAAATGGATATGTATTTCACTCCATTCAATATAGATGTGATGATTGAAACAATTAAAGATGTGTCGAATCCTTTAGCTGCTAAGAATAATAATGAATTTATTATCAAAAATAATATTGGTGGTGAAATGACAAGTGATGAGACAAAGCTTCGACAATGTATCGTAAATTTCTTGAGTAACGCTTTTAAATTTACAGAGAATGGACAAGTTGCATTAGTCATTACCTCTAAAGATGTTGATGGTAAAGAATTTGTTAACTTTGATATTAAAGATACAGGTATTGGAATGTCAGAAGAACAATTAGGTAAATTATTTGACACATATACTCAGGCTGAAAGGTCTACAAGCGCAAAGTATGGTGGTACCGGTCTCGGATTATCGATATCAAAGCATTTTGCTGAAATGATGGGCGGGGGTGTAGAAGTATCAAGCAAAGTTGGAGAAGGAAGTACATTCAGCATATATGTACCCCGCGTTTCAATAGATGAGGAAACAGTTGAAGATGAGGATTTTGAAAATCCAGATATTAAAGACGGTGATGAATATATTCTTTTGGTAGATGATGATAAAGCTACTCACGATGTTGTAAAAAGGGCAATCAAAAAAGAGGGTCATACAGTCTTTAGTTGTTTTGATGGAGATGAAGGGATAGAACAAGCAAGGAAAAATACTCCTAAGCTCATATTGCTTGACGTTTTAATGCCTGGAAGAGATGGTTGGTCTGTCTTAAAAGAGTTAAAAAAAGACAAAAAACTAAAAGATATCCCTGTAGTAATTACATCAGTTTTAAATGAAGAGAGTCTTGCGACTTCACTTGGTGCTGATGATTATATGAAGAAGCCAATTGATAGAACTTTTTTCCTCAATATCGTTAAAAGATATATAACAGAAAAAAATCAGAAAGTATTAATTGTTGATGATGATGAAAATACAAGAGACCTTTTAAACAAAATTCTAAATAATGAGGGTTATCTTTCAATTGATGCCAAAAATGGTGAAGATGCATTAGAAAGAGTTAAGGAGAAACCAGACCTCATTGTTTTAGACCTAGATATGCCAAAAATGGATGGCTTCGAATTTATTGAGCGAACTCAAGAGGATGGAATTAAAATTCCTATTGTTGTTTTTTCAGGAAAGGATATTACAGCAGTTGAAGAAAAAATGTTAAGCAAATTCACTGAGGGCATTGTTAAGAAAGAGTCAAAAGTTCAAACGTTGGTTAATGAAGTGAATCAGATTTTAAAGGGCGAAGACTCTAAATAAATTTACCTATTTTTTCTAGCAATCTCTTTATATCGACTGGCTTGGTATCAAAATCATCTGCACCTGCTGCTAGAGCTTTTTGTCTATCTGTTTCTAAAGCATGAGCTGTTAGAGCAATAATAGGTATATCTTTGAGTTCAGGATCCTCTTTAGCTTGGGACGTAGCTTGCCAACCATCTAATACAGGTAAGCCCATATCCATTAAAACCAAATCAGGTTTTCTTGCTCTCATACTATCCAGACCTTCTTGGCCATCGAGAGCAAATTGAATTTCAAACCCTCTTCTCTCAAGCCTTCTACCGAGCATATCTCTGTTCATCTCATTATCTTCAACAATTAAAATGTAAGCCATTACGTTTCCTCACTTAAATAGAATCTATTTCTGCCATTTTTCTTGGCAAGGTAGAGTCTTTCATCAGCTTTGTTTACCAAATCAGAAACACTGGTGCTTTCATCACTAAAGCAAACACCGCCGCTTATTGTTACTCTTATTTTTTGATTATCAAATAAAGTTTCTTCATTCTCAATACTTGTTCTTATTTTTTCACAAATTTGTTCTAGATGATTCTTAGAATTGTTATAAACCACAGCTAAAAATTCTTCGCCGCCTATTCTTCCAAATATATCAGGAGCTGTTACAACTGAAGTAGCAATATTACTGACCTTCTTGATTATTTCATCTCCAGCGGCATGACCGTAAGTATCATTCACATGCTTGAAATGATCAATATCGAATATTGCTGCTGCAAAATGTTCCTTTGAATTTTTTTCTATGTCATCAAAACTTTTCTCTAAATGATCAAAAACATATCTTCTATTCGGAATACCCGTCATTTCGTCAGTAATGGCTTGCCTATGCAGCTCTGATAGAAGCTGTTCTTCTCTTTCTCTTAATGATTTTCTTTCAAGTGTCGAAGCCACCTTTTGTGTGAGAATTGTCGAATTTACAGGTTTTGACAAGTAATCTGACGCCCCAAGCTGAATGCATTTCGAGATGCTTTCAACATCATCAAATGAAGAAACCATTATTACGGGTAATTTATCTGCTGAATATTGTTCTCGAATCTTTATTAACACCTCTAAACCATTAACCTCAGGCATAAGTACATCCAGAAGGACAAGATCATATTTATTATTTGAAATTTGCTCCAAAGCGTCTTTGCCTGACATGCTAACATCAACTTTAAATTCAAAACTTTCAAGTCTTCTTTTTAGAACATCACAATTTGTTTTTATATCATCGACAACAAGTATTTTTGCTTCCTTAATTTCATCAATAATTTCAAGCTTGTACTCAATTTTCCCAAGTGAACTAAATAAGTTTTCGGCACTATCATCATCTGATTGTTCTTCAGCATCTTTTTCAGCTCCACCTTTAAGAAAATCGACAAATCTTGAAATTGCTCCCTCAACTTCTTTTGCTAAATCAATTATGTGGTTTAAATCTTGATTATGTTTTTCGTCTATGTCGTCTTCATAATCTTCTATCAGAATTTCACTGTATCCTATTATTCCATTAAGAGGTGTACGGAGATCATGCCTAAGGATAGATGCTTCCTCGTCATTTGTGATTGTTTTCTTTTTAAGCTCGGCATACTCAGAAAATGCCTCATTAAAATTAACTCTTAAAGTCCTAGAAGATTTTCTTATATTTTCAAATTCATCTGATATTTCATCTTCATAAATATCTGAGCTATCTATTATGAGGTTTATATAATCAGAAATTGCATCAACAGGGGTAGTAAAATCTTGTTTAATTTGTGTAAGAATTATCTTTTCTTTCTTATTCATTATTTAGGTCATCAAGGCTACATGGCTTATGAAGGAAATACCCCTGCCCGCGCTCACAGCCTAAAGAAATGGCTTTCTCAATCTGCCATTCTTCTTCCAACCCTTCACAAATAAATTCCATAGATAATGAATCAGCCATGAGCTTTGCAATCTGAATTAAGCTTTGATTGTGTGCCTCAGCCATTTCATTGGTAAAACTTTTGTCAAGCTTGAGAAGGTCTATAGGTAAGTCCTTTAAATATCTTAGAGCTGAGTAGCCAGCCCCAAAATCATCTAATGCTATTGAAACACCAAGATTCTTAATACTTGATAATCTCAAAGATGCTAAAGATAAATTATTCAGTTCTGCTGTTTCAGTAACTTCAATACCAAAATCACCTTTCTTTATTCCAGAGCTATTTATGAATTCTTTAAATATTGATAAAAAGTCTTTATGCAGAACTGTGTGTGCAGAAACATTAAAATATAAAGTTGTTCCGTCAAGACCCTTTTCCTTTCTCGCATCAAAAAACTCTTTTACTAGATTCATGGAAGAAGTAACCACAAGAGAAAAAATACTTTCCCCTTCGATATAAGGAATAATCTTGTCATTAGGAATAATTGAGCCATCCTCATTGAAAAACCTAATCAGCGCTTCAACACCTGTGACTTCTTTTTTACCAGTAAGCCTGTACTGCTTTTGATAATACATACCTATTCGATCATTTTCTAAACAAGATATAACAGTTTTTAAGGCGAAGAGATTTTCTTTTGAGTTTGAAACAAATTCAACCAAATAATAATTTTCATCTTCTACAGGTATTACATGTAAAAGCACACGCATATAGAGACTTTGTGCCCTTAAATTTATTTTTAAAAATACATCGAATGAGTCTGCTATATCTGAATCAAACTTAGCTTTATCTAAGTCTTTTTTATCAACAAAGATAAGATCAAGCTTGTCATTATCTTCCATTGAAAAGATGTATTTTCCAGCGTTATTAATCCAAAGAACATCTCCATCTGTCTTTGTAATAAGAAATGGTCTTTGATGCATAAGCAAAGCTTTTGAGATGAATTTTAGTTGGGTTTTGTCGCTCATTTTTTAAAGGTATCCTTTCTCATTTCTATTTCTTCGTCAACTATACGGACAAACTCAGGATTAAAAGTTGATTTACTTTTACTCCAAATATCCAGATTTAGTGCGTTATCGATAAATAACGTTCCTAGTGCTTTTCTCATGGTTTTCCATTCTTCGTCATCTAACATGCCCATCTTATGTTGGTAAAAGTGATTTTCTCTTGCTCTTAAAATTGCTGTCATATGTATTCTTAAACCAACTTCTTCATCAATAGATAACTCTTCTTTTTTTATAAGTTTTAATTTGGCTCTCATTAAAAGTGGGTCAAGGCCTGCAAGAGTAACTTCCTGATGTGCTTCTGCAATTGATTGACGAGATGCTGCCTTACCGACTTTAATTTGAGTTTGTATTTGCGCAACAAGAAACCAGACACTAAAGATCACCGCTGGCCCTGTGATTATATTCACTATTTTGTTTACCAATTCAATCCAATATTCAAACTCCATCAAGCTACTCCGAAAATAGATTTTAACAGTACAAAAAAGATTATTGAAAGAATTGCACCACCAGGAATTGTTATGAGCCAAGATGCTCCGATTTGAATCACGGAATTATAATTGACCTTATTGCTACTAAAAACACCTATTCCAATTACTGCTCCAACTAATGTGTGAGTTGTTGAAAGAGGAATTCCAGCCACACTTCCCACTACAACAACAATAGCAGTTGCCATTTCGGCGGCAAAACCTTTACTTGGTTTGAGCTTAGTAATTTTTTCTCCAACAGTTCTTATAACCTTATAACCAAGCGTAAGCATACCAATTACTATTCCTATTGCTCCCGTGAGTAAGATCCATTCAGGTATCACTGCAACAGTATTTATCTGACCAAGGTTCTCAATAGTGGCAACTACTGCTGCCATTGGTCCTACAGCATTTGCGACATCATTAGAACCATGAGCAAAAGCAATTGAGGATGCAGTGAATATCATCAATATTGCAAACTTACCTTCAACATTTGGATTATCAGATTTGCTTACATAATGTGATAAAAGAAATCTTGAAATGGCATAACAAAGAAGCGCAACAAATAATGCAATACCAAATATTGTTGCTATTAAATCATAACCCGCGAAATACTCAGAAATTAAAATTGGTACTTGTGTATTAGTTAGTCCTTTGTTGAGAGTTATAGCCGCTATACTAAAACCCACCAAACCGGCATACATTGGTATGAATTGTCGTGCTGCTTCAATTGGCTTTTCAGCAGTAAGCACAAGTTTTTTCGCACTGTAATAAAGCAAACCTGAAAGTACAGCTGCAAGAAATGGTGTTATGAGCCATGAAAATGTAACGCCTAAAATATAAGTCCAGCTGACTGATGCCCAACCAATGTAGTAGATTGAAAATCCAGCAATGGCTCCAATAATTGCATGTGTTGTAGATACAGGAAGGCCAAAAGTCGTTGAAATTAATAGCCAAGCACCTGCTGCAAGCAAACTTGCCATCATGCCAAGAACAAAGACATCTGGTGAATCATCATAAAGGCTTGGATCAACAATGTTCTCTCTAATTGTTGCGGTTACAGATGCTCCTGCAAAATATGCTCCTAAGAATTCAAATATCGCAGCAATCACTAAAGCTTGGGTAAGTGTTAAAGCTTTGCTACCAACAGAGGTTCCCATGGCATTAGCAACATCATTTGCGCCTATTCCATATGCCATAAAAAAGCCAAAAATAATACTTGAGGCTAAAATTAAATAAAAATTTTCTATTATGAATTCCATAAATATTTAGATAACTTAATACTATATGAATGCATCGTTCATGCAACAAAAAAGAATTGTTAAAAGTTTGAATTTTAGGGGCTCAGATTCAAAGGCATAGAGAATGAAGATTTTTTTTTAGTAAACAGCCATAAATACCATTTATATTGTCGTACTATAAATATCAATTATAGTTATTATAACTTCCAATTATATTGTGATATAGTATCATTTTTAATAATTGTTAATTTTAAGTTAACAGAGGAGCAAAAATGAACAGCATTATAGGAATTAGAAATTTCTTTATGAGAATTGGGTATCAAATTTTACGCCCAGTTATTTTTTTAATGGATCCAGAGGAAGCCCATTATTCACTCAAAAGAGTTGGTGTTTTTTTAGGAAGTAATTTTTTTACAAGAGCACTTACAAGCTTATTTTTTAAATACGAGAATAAGAGCCTCAACACTGAAGTCGATGGAGTTGAATATAAAAACCCAATTGGATTATCAGCTGGTTTTGATAAAGACGGTGAATTAACGAAGATTTATCCTTCTCTTGGATTTGGTCTTGCAGAACTAGGATCGTTCACTGGAGAAGTTTGCCCTGGTAACCCAGGAAAAAGACTATTTCGAATGGTTAAATCAAAAGCAATAGTTGTTTGGTATGGCCTCAATAATGAAGGTGCTGAGAAAATTTCTAAGAGATTGGAAAATGAAGACTTTGGAGAGTTACGTGTCGGCATTAATGCAGCGAACTCAAATCTAACACCTGAGTTTCAATTAGAAACCTCAATTGAGGACTATCTCAAGACTATGACTCTATTTAAAGATATAGGTGACTACTTCACTGTAAATATAAGCTGTCCAAATACACAAGATGGTGAGCCTTTTGTTGATAAAGGCAATCTTGATGCCTTGCTTACAGCAATTAATAAAAGGATTCGTCCTATTACAGATAAACCAATATATGTGAAGCTTGCTGCTGACATGACGATTGAAGAGATAAATACAATTGTTGATGCCTGCGTCGAATTTGGAATAGATGGTGTGGTTTGCACAAACCTTGCTAAACCAGAATTCAATACTGAACATCGACCAGAAGAATACCCTACTGCAAAGGGATTGCTGCCAAAAGGAAAAGGTGCAATGAGTGGACTTCCATTACAAAGAATTGCCACTAATGTAGTAAGGCATGTATATAGAAGAACCAGAGGAAAATTAACAATCATTGGTGTTGGTGGAATCTTTAGTGCAAAGGATGCATATGAAAAAATAACTTCAGGTGCGAGCTTGTGCCACATGATTACAACTATGATTTTTGATGGCCCTCAAAATATTAATGAAATCAACAGAGGTTTAGTAAAGCTCCTGAAAGCTGATGGATTCAATTCAATTTCTGAGGCTGTTGGGTCTCGAAATCCTTTACCAGTTGAAAAGGTGACTGATGAAATAAAATCAGTGGCTTAATATTTAGATTCTTGATTGAAGGCCCCTTTATGGGGCCTTTTTTTTACTAGAATGAACAATATTCCGTTAGCATGTTTTTGTCTTTTCAAATATGCTGTTTATATGAAAAATAATTTTACTTTTTTTATTAAGCCAGCAATCCTAAAAGTGGCTTTTTTTATCTTTTCATTCTTTTCTTTTCAATCATCTCAGATCATTGCAGAAGAGAATATAAATTTATTTGATCCAATGGATGTCTTCGAGCTTGAATGGGCTTCTGATCCGCAAGTATCTCCAGATGGCCAAACAATAGTGTATGTGCGACGTTCGAATGATGTGATGAAAGATCGTGTTAAATCAAATCTTTGGCGTATTCAAAAAGACGGAGATGGGCATAGACCTTTGCATTCAGGTTTAAGTAATTCATCTTCTCCACGCTGGTCACCAGATAATAAAAAAATTGCTTTTGTCTCTAATGGTTCTGGTTCTACACAAATTCATATGCATTGGGTGGACACAGGTGAAACAACGGTCATAACACAACTACAAGAATCACCTTCAAGTCTTTCATGGTCACCTGATGGAAAATGGTTGGCATTCACAATGAATGTAAAAGGAGAAAATGTTTCATTTGTAGAACAAAGAGATAAACCAAAAGGGGCTTCATGGGCAAAGGAGCCGATTGTAGTGACAACTACCAGATACCAATACGACGGTCGAGGTATTGTTGAGCCATCTTATCGACATATATTTGTCGTACCTGCTGATGGGGGTTCTGCTCGACAATTAACAAGCGGTAATTTCAATCACTATGGTGCTATTTCATGGTCAGGAGATAGTAATAGCATCTACTTTTCTGCCCATAGATCACCAAACTGGGAACTAATTAGTGGTGAAGCTGATATTTACAAAATTGATGTATCAGATAAAAAGCTAACCCAAATTACAGACCAAGTGGGTGAAGAAAGATCACCAGCTATATCTCCTAATGGGCAAATGATGGCCTTTTATGTAAAAGAAAGACGTCCACTTGCCTATACCCCAAGCAGGATTGCTGTGATGAATCTGGATACTAAAAAAATTCAGATTATATCTAATGACTTAGATGATGATGCTGATAGTCTTTATTGGTCCGAAGATAATGCATCGATCTATTTTGCTTTTGATCAAAGAGGTGAAAGAAAACTTAGACAAATCGATTTAATTGGAAATTTAACTGATATTGCAGGCAATGTTGGAGGCACCACAATTGGAAGGCCCTACATATCAGGAGAGTTTCATACAAGTAATGGGACTATTGCATTCACATATGGAAAGACTGACAGACCTGCTGACATAGCTATTGTTGAGAATAGAAAAACTAGAGTTCTAACACAGTTGAATGAAGATATTCTTGGCCATCGTAACTTAGGCAAAGTTAATGAAATCACTTATAAATCTTCTTTTGACAATCAAGAAATCCAGGGCTGGTATATTACGCCCCCTGATTTTGATCCAAGTAAGAAATACCCTTTAATCTTAGAAATTCATGGAGGACCTCATCTTGCTTATGGTCCTCACTTCTCAGCTGAACTGCAGATAATGGCTTCTGCTGGATACATTGTTTTTTACGATAACTATAGAGGCAGCTCTTCTTACGGAGAAGACTTTGCTCTTTTACTTCAATATAAGTACTCAAGCCCGGAGGATTTTGCTGACCATATGTCAGGCATTGATGCACTTATTAATAAAGGCATGGTTGATGAAAGAAATCTATTTATTGCTGGAGGAAGTGCTGGGGGAATAGCAACAGCATATGCAGTAGGTCTTACTGATAGATTTAATGCTGCTGTGTCTTCAAAGCCAGTAATTAACTGGTTAAGTAAACCATTGACTGCTGATTCGATGGTGGGACAAATTTATCATCAGTTTCCAGGACCTCCATGGGAACACCTTGAGCATTATTGGGAACGATCTCCATTATCATTGGTTGGTAACGTAACTACTCCAACTATGCTTATAACTGGTGAACAAGATAGAAGAACCCCAATATCTGAAACAGAACAATTTTATCAGGCATTAAGGCTTAGAGAAATTGATAGTGCAATGATACGAATTCCTAATACTTCTCATGGAATTGCAAGCAGGCCATCAAACTTAATCACAAAAGTTGATCATATACTTGCTTGGTTCGAAAAATATAAAACGAAGTGAGATAAATTAAAAAGTGGTGGGCCCGGGAGGACTCGAACCTCCGACCAATGGATTATGAGTCCACTGCTCTAACCAACTGAGCTACAGGCCCGCCAGAAAATGTAGTCTATAACTTTTTTGAATTTTTAAAAAGGATTTATTCGTGCAAGAAACTCTTCAAGACATCAGATCTAGTTGGATGTCTTAGCTTTCTGAGTGCCTTAGCTTCGATCTGTCTGATTCTCTCTCTTGTTACATCAAACTGTTTGCCTACTTCTTCGAGTGTATGGTCATTATTCATACCAATACCAAATCTCATTCGTAAAACTTTTGCTTCTCTAGCAGTTAATGAAGCAAGTATTTCATCTGTCGCATCTTTAAGACCTCGAATTGATGCATCATCAATAGGCGAATTAATTGAAGAGTCTTCGAGGAAATCACCCAAGTTAGAATCCTCATCGTCACCAATTGGAGTCTCCATTGAGATAGGCTCTTTCGCAATTTTCATAACCTTGCGCATTTTATCTTCTGGAATATCAAGCCTTTTTGACATTTCTTCTGGAGTTGGTTCTCTTCCTATTTCTTGCATCATTTGACGTGATAGGCGATTCAATTTATTTATTGTTTCAATCATATGGACTGGGATCCTGATTGTTCTAGCTTGATCAGCAATAGATCTGGTAATAGCTTGTCTTATCCACCACGTAGCATAAGTTGAGAATTTATAGCCTCTCCTATATTCAAACTTATCAACTGCTTTCATAAGTCCAATATTTCCCTCTTGAATCAAATCTAAAAATTGTAAACCTCTATTCGTATATTTTTTAGCGATAGAAATTACCAATCTTAAGTTTGCCTCAATCATTTCTTTTTTAGCTCTTAAAAGGCCTCTATAAGCTTTATTAATTCTTTTATTTAAAGAAATGATCTGTGTTACTGGCATCAAATTGTTTTCATCTATTTTTATTAGGTCTTTTTGAATTCTAATGAATGTTGGTTTGACCTCATCAATTGCTTTTTTCTTGAACCTTTTGTCTTTTGATAATTTTGTCAGTAGTCGAATATTTATAAGGTTTTCATCGATCAATACTCTAGCTTCTTTATTTGGTACTCCAATTGACTTAACAAGAAGTTTTTTTAGCTCTCTCTCGAAACCGCCAACTAAGGATTTTTTCTCTGCTGGTATTTGAACCAATGTATCAAAAACTTTGGAATTAAACTTAATATTTTGAAATTCTGCTTTTAACTTATCTAGCGCTTTCTGACCTTTTTCATCTAGCTTGTCATTACTTAATGATTTGAGATATTTGTTATATTCTCTTTTTATAATTTTAATTTTTGCTTCGCACTCTTCAAAAGAAATAACATTAGCTTCTTCTTCTTCGCTTTCTTCAACTTGTTTATCTTCTGTATTTTCGAACTCTTGCTCTACAATTTCTTCTTCTGGTTCATCAAGCATAAAGCCAGATATTAAATCTTGTGTTTTTTTCTCGCCAATTTTAATTCTGTTAAAGAAATCAAGAACATATTCAATGCAGAGGGGGTACTCAGCACATAAAGACAAAACTTCTTTCATTGCTGCTTCAATTCTCTTTGCAATGCCAATTTCACCTGTTTTCGTTAACAGATCAACACTTCCCATTTCCCTCATATACATACGAACAGGATCAGTTGTTCTGCCTGATTCAATTTCTGTTTGAGATAGAGCTGCTACAGCATCTTCTGCGGCTAATTCATCGGTATCTTCATCTTCGCCCAACATTAATTCATCTTCGTCAGGTGTGTCCTCAAAGACTTTTATACCCATATCCCTGAGAACTTGAGTAATTTCCTCAAAGTTATCAGCATCAGTTGATCCATCAGGTAAAGTGTCAGTAATATCTGCATGTGTAAGATAGCCCTGATCTCTACCTAGCTGAATTAGTTGGGCAATATCATTAGCAGGGCTGACTTGGGGTGTTGAGCTAGGTTTATCTGACATGATTTCTATATGTTTGTGAAAATCCAAAATTCAACTATTTGTTGAGATTTCGGATTAGTTCCTCTTCCTGAGTTGAGATATTATCTCTTAAATTAAGCAATTTTTGCAGATTTTCTTTTCTTTCAGCTGTTAATTCGTCAGTTTTTACAAGATTTTTGAGAAATTCTATAAATGTCTCATCATTTTGGAGGCGAATAGCATCTGAAGCTCTATTGAATTCATTTATCGCCTCTTCAGCTGTTAATTCAAAATTTATCATCATTGCTTTTGCATAGAATGGCATTTCTTTATGATTTTTTTGATTATTTAACATGCTATCAATTACTTCTCTGAGTTCTTTTAACTCTTCAACTGAAGATCTTTGAAGGAAAGAATTAAATTCTTTTGCAGATTCGATTACGGAAGTCATAAATGTTTCCATGAGATAGACAATCAATAATGACTCTTTTTCAAAAGTATTATTTGTTTTCTCAATTACAGGCTTTTTGATAGGTTTTTTTTGTGAGTCATCAGCTTTGATGAGTAGGTCTTTGCTAATTTCAAGTTCCTTTGAAAACTTGAGGAGAAGTGTCTCCCTCAGAGTTTCAGATTTTACTGTGGGTAGAAGCTTTTTAAGCTCAAAAATAATTTGTCTTATATCTTCAGGTGAATCCAAATTTCTCCCTCTTTTAAGAAATTGAAAAACAAATGTTTCGATCACCATTGCTCTATCAATTTTCTTTAAAAATTCGTTTGCACCCTTTTCTTTCACAAAAGAATCTGGATCATAGCCTTCAGGAAGGAAAAGAAATCTTACAGTCTTGTCATCAAAAACATTTTTTAAAGATATTTGCAGTGCTCTCCATGCCGCAGCTAATCCCGCTTCATCTGAGTCAAAACAAAATATAACTTTTCTTTTTGTTTTGAATAATAAATTTAAATGATTTTGAGAAAATGCTGTGCCTAAGGATGCCACCGCATTAGTTATTCCATATTCATGCAACATAACTACATCCATGTAACCTTCAGTTACAACAAAATAATCATTTTTATGATCCTTTTTTGCTTCACTATACCCATATAGCTCTCTAGCTTTATTAAAAAATTTGCTGTCTTTTGAATTGAGGTACTTTGGCATAGCATCATCAATGACTCTTCCACCAAAACCTATATTTTTGCCTGCAGAATTAAGTATTGGGAATATTAAGCGTTTCCTGAAAAAAGGATATATTCCTTTTTCATTTTTAAGAAAACAACCGCTATCTAAAATGTCTTTTTCATCAAATCTTTTTTGCAATTTGGCAAGAAGATCATTTTGATTGAAATCAGCAAAACCAAGTTTGAAATGTTTTGCTGTCTTACCGCTTATGCCTCTTCCTTTTAAGTAAGAAACAATGTGTTCTGATGATTTATTTGAAAGTTCTTCATAATAATGTTCAGAAACAATCTGATTAATTTCAATTGACTTGCTATGATCATTTCGGAAACCTGAAGATGTTTTAGGCACAGTAACATTATTTAGTTCTGCTAACTTCTCTACTGCTTCGACAAAATTTAACCCCTCGTAATCTTTAATGAATGTGATTACATTGCCGCCTTTACCGCAACCAAAGCAGTGATAAATTGATTTTTGAGGACTAACAACAAACGAAGGTGTTTTCTCATCGTGGAAGGGACAACAACATGTAAAATTATTCCCCTTTTTTGTTAGATTTAGATAGTGGCTCAAGACAGCAACTACGTCAGAGTCTTCTACAAGTCTATCGATAAAATCCCTTGGTATTGATTCAGCCATAATTTTTATTAAACCAATCTTGAAAAATTATTTCAGCAGATAAAGAATCTTTCATTTCAGAAGGTTTCTTATGATCAACTGCTTGTGATGTATAGTCTTCATCTACAACTAATAATTTTTCTTGGAATATCTCCTCAAAATCTATTTTAAATTGTGATAAGTTTTTTGAAAAACTAGCACTAGGGTTTGGCGGGCTCCCAATTAAGTAGAGGTCTGGTTGCCATTCACCAATGATTTTTTTGATATTATCCAAAAGTTTCTCATCGTTTTTTATAATCTTTAAAGGTTTTGTTTGGCCAGTAAAAGTTTCAGCAATACATAAGCCAATTTTTTGTGTTCCAAAATCTATGCTTAAAACTACTTTTGCTTCTTTCTTCAATAGTTATAACTCAACTCTTTCTTAAATTGTCCCAAAATATTTTTGCGGGATCTAGATCCGAATTTTTATGGATTTCTTGAAGACATGTTGGTGAAGTGAGGTTAATTTCTGAAAGCTTTCCACCCAAAAGATCTGCACCAGCAAAATAAATATTATTTTCCTTGAGATAAGGAATTATTGCTTCACCTAACTTAATGTCATCTTCAGTCACAGATTCAATCTTAGACTTAGCTCCGGCCGCAAGATTCCCTCTGAAATCTTTATCTGACGGCATTCTCACTACTTTTTTTGGAAGAAGCTCATAGTTTATAAATGAAAGCCTATTATCACCGAGCTTTGCTTCTTCTATATACTCTTGTACAACAAAATGCTTTTTCCCTCTCTGGCTTATTGTTTCCCAAATGACATTTAAATTTTTATCGCCCTTAGAAATAAAAAATATTGATTTCCCCCCCATACCATCAAGAGGCTTTATTACAATTTTTTCAATCTTTTCTTGGTTAAGAACGTCCTCAATTTCTTCTAGTGAGTTGGTAACCTTTGTATAGGGAATAAGTTCTGGGAAATTAAGTATTATAAGTTTTTCGTTATTCTCTCTTAATGCTTTAGCCGGATTGATACAGTCAACACCAGATATTTCAAGCAACTGTGTTAAATATAAATATTCTTTGTTAAAAGGTGGGTTTAATCTATTTATTACGAATGAAAAATCTTTTACTTCTAAAGATATTTTTGCACTTACTGTGAAAGTGAGGTCATTTGCATTGTTAAACAGAATTTTTTTACAGTTAGCATATAGAGAATTATTTTTATGCGTTACATCAAGTGCATCAAAAGCATAAATCTCATTTCCCCGATTATGTGCTTCTCTCATAAGGTAAACAGATGTATCTTTTTCAAGATTCATCGAATGTAAATCATTAATAATAAAACCAATTTTCATATTTAAATGTTTATCCTTGAGAGGGCGGCAACTGGTGCAGTTTCAGCTCTTAATATATTTTCACCTAAGTTAAGATAATTTACCTTATTTTTCCCAATAATATCTCTCTCATTTTGATCAAAACCAAATTCTCCACCAGAAATTATTAATTCAGCATCCAAACCTGGCTGCAGAGATTCATGAGCTTCTTGATCCAACACTACAATTTTTTGAAATTTTGAAAAATCAAAATGAAAAATAGACTCATAAATGTCAATCTGTGGTAAATGAAAATTCTCTGACTGCAAAAAGGCAGATTTAATAATTTCTCTATACCTTTCGATTTTTTTTAGCTCCGAACCAAATGAATATTTTTCTTTGTTTTTCTCTGATATGTAACAAAAAATTTTATTTACCCCTATTTCAACTGATTTCTGTAGCAAATATTCGAATGGATTTTTCTTCAGTACTGGAACAAGAATTGAACTTACAAAGACTTTATTCCTTTTTTCAATATCAAAAACTTTTAGAGATTTAATTCCATCAAACTTTGCAAGATATTTTGAACCTTCACCATTGAAAATATTTACTTGTTCATCCTCCCTAACTTTCAATACGTTTTTCAAGTAATGTAATTGACTATTGTCTAAAAAATGATCAATATTTTTATCTAGTTTTTTTTTGAGAAAAATTGAAGCTATTTTCATTTTGAAAAGCAATTATATCATTTAGATGTCTACCAAGTTTAATACCAACAAACGCAGCCTAAGGGGCGAAGTAAAAAGAGCAATTAAAAGGTATTATCGAAACCTTGATGGGGAGAATCCAATTGAGCTTTATAATTTAACCATTAGCCAAATCGAACCGCCACTTTTAGAAGTAGTGTTAAAGAAATGCAAAGGTAATCAATCTGAAGCAAGCAAGATCTTAGGCCTAAATAGAGGCACACTTAGGAAAAAAATGGCTAAATATGGGCTGCTTTAATGATTAAGATAAAAACTGCCCTGATAAGTGTTTTTGATAAAACTGGCATCCTTGACCTCGCAGAAAAACTAGCCTCTAACAATGTAGAAATAATCTCCTCAGGTGGCACAGCAAAATATCTTAAAGAAAACGGATTTGATGTCACAGAAGTATCAGATTATACAGCTTCCCCAGAAGTCTTTGATGGAAGAGTAAAGACTCTTCACCCAAAGATACATGCAGGAATTTTGGCTAGGGGCCAGAAGGATAGTGTTGAACTCAAAATGCTAGGGGCAAAAAAAATTGATTTAGTTGTTGTGAATCTTTATCCATTCTCTGAAGAAGTTGCGAAAAATAGTAGCGATCAAGAAATAATTGAAAAAATCGATATTGGAGGTCCTGCGATGTTAAGAGCAGCAGCAAAAAATTTTCAACATACGGTTGTTTTATGTAGCCCTGAACAATATGACGGTTTAAAAGTTGATTCTGTTAGCTTAGAGCAATCAAAAGAATATGCAGGTTATGTGTTTAGTCAAACACATGAGTACGATTTAACAATTGCAGAATGGCTCTCTGCCCATAATAAACAATTAATAACCAAAGAACTCAGATATGGTGAAAACCCACATCAAGAAGCAAAACTTTTAACTGATGATGAAGCGCCAATTGATTTTCTAAACCCATTACAAGGCAAGGAAATATCTTATAACAATGTTGCTGATTCAATTGCATCTTGGGCGTGTGTTTCTGAGTTTGAAGAGCCTTCAATTTGTATAGTTAAACATACAAATCCATGTGGTGTAGCCTCTGACGAAAAAATACTCGAAGCCTATAGGAAAGCATTTAAAACTGATCCTACTTCTGCTTTTGGGGGGGTAATTGCTTCAAATATAGAACTAGATGAAAGCACTGTTGAAGAAATGCTTAACAACCAATTTATTGAGGTATTAATAGCTCCCAACTATTCGACCAAAGCTTTGGAAATGCTAAAAAGCAAACCCAACATAAGAGTCTTGCGTTCAAGAAATGTTCCAATTGATGTTCATGAGAGCAAGCATCTGTATGGGGTTGGTCTTATGCAATCTACAGATATTTATGATTTAAACGAAATAAAGTTAGATGTAGTTACAAATAATATGCCTAAAGATAGTGAAAAAGAAGATTTGATCTTTGCTATGAAAGTTGCAAAACATGTGAAGTCAAACGCCATTGTGTTGGCTAAAAATAAAATGACACTAGGAATAGGAGCAGGCCAAATGAGCAGAGTAGTAAGCACAAAGATTGCTTTTATGAAAGCAGAAGAAGAAGGTCTCAATGTAGAAGATTGCGTATTAGCTTCTGATGCATTTTTCCCTTTCAGAGACAATATTGATCTAGCTGCTGAGAAGGGAGCAAAACATATCATTCAGCCAGGCGGTTCTGTTAAAGATAATGAGGTTATAAGTGCTGCAAACGAACATAAATTAACAATGGCATTAACGGGCGTAAGGCATTTTAAACACTGATGAATATTTTAGTAGTTGGTCAAGGAGGCAGAGAGCATGCAATTGCATGGAAATTAAGTCAATCTGAATTAACCAAGAAAGTTTTTATTGCGCCTGGCAATGGCGGCACTGAAACTGAATACAAATGTGAAAATCTGAATATAGGATCGAATGATTTTGAAAATATCAAAAAAGTTATTACTGAAAAAAATATTGATCTCGTTGTAATTGGTCCCGAAGATCCTCTCGTTGGCGGCCTTACTAATTATCTAAACAAAGAGAATGTAAAAGTGTTTGGTCCAACTTCTGAAGGAGCAATGTTAGAGGGCTCAAAGATTTTCTCAAAAAAATTTCTTTTCGAAAATTCCATACCTACTGGGGAGGCAGAATTTTTTTCCTCCAGCAGCATAGCAAAAGAATATCTACAGAGTGCAAGTTTTCCTATCGTTCTTAAAGCTGATGGACTAGCAGCAGGAAAAGGTGTTTTAGTTGCGACAAATCAAAAAGAAGCTGTGGAGTGGGTTGATGAAGTTATGAATAATTCAATCTTTGGTGATGCTGGAAATAATATTTTAATTGAGGAATGCTTATTTGGAACTGAGCTTAGTTTTATGGGAATTCTTACTCCAGATAATTTTTATCCATTTGAGACAAGTGTTGATTACAAGCCACTAAAGTTAGGAAATAAAGGACCAAATACAGGTGGTATGGGTTGTATATCACCCTCGCCTTTCATGAATAATGCTTTAAAAAATAAAATCTCAGAAAAAGTTGTGCAGCCCACAATTGATGGGTTAAGAAAAATGGGTATAAATTATTATGGCTTTATGTATTTTGGCTTGATGGTAAAAAATAATGAACCAAAAGTTTTAGAATTTAATTGTCGTCTAGGTGATCCAGAAACTCAGTGCTTAATGATGCAGATGGAATCAGATTTATTGAAGAATATTCTACAAGCTTTAAACAATGACCCAGTAGAACTCGAATGGAAAAAAGGAGCTGCAATGGGTGTTGTTATTGCTTCAGATGGTTATCCAGGAAAATATGAAATTGATAAACCAATCAGACTGCCTAGTTTTGAGAGCCTCAAAGTTTTTCATGCTGGAACAAAATTAGTCGATGGCAAATTACAAACTTCGGGAGGGCGAGTATTTTCAGTTAATTATCAAGCTGAAAGCCTAGAAAAATGCTCAAACTACATTTATAAAATCATTGATGAAATCAATTTTGATGGCACTATATATAGAAGTGATATAGGAAAAATTTATGAATCTTAGAGATAAAATTGCAACTGAATTAAATCATTTTTTAAAAACAATCACATACTCCAACAAAGGTAAATTGGACGAAACACTTACAGATGAAGAAAGACAAAAATCTATATCTTTAATGCGAGTAAATGCTTCTGGTGAGGTGTCTGCTCAGGCGCTGTATAGGGGCCAGGCTTTTTTTTCAAATACTCCTGAAGTAAAAAAACATTTAATAAAAGCAGGTGATGAAGAGTTTGCTCACCTTGAGTGGTGTAGCAAAAGATTAGACGAGCTGGGCGGAAAAAAATCTCTTATGGATCCTTTATATTATGCTGGCTCTTTTACGTTAGGTTCAGTAGCTGCTTTAATTGGTGATGCTACAAGTCTTGGGTTTGTTGAGGAAACTGAAAAACAAGTTGTTGAACATCTCAAAAGACATTTGAAAGAAATGTCGCCTAAAGATACAAAAAGTAGAGAAATTCTACAAAAGATGCTTGAAGAGGAAGAAATCCATGGTCAAGAAGCTAAAGATCACGGAAGCCAAGAGCTGCCTCCTCCAGTCAAGGGCATGATGACAGCTACGTCAAAGATAATGACTACGCTAAGCAGGTATTTCTAAAGAAACCTTACAGCTGATCCTCGAAAAACTTTATTATCCTTGAACCAATCTTTATTCATTTCAATAGCAGCTATTACATTCCTGTCGCTAGAACACACAGATTCTAGATTCCCGGCTTGAAGATTTTTAATTTCAGTAATTTTTTTATCATTTGTAATAAAGGCTACTGATAAATCAATTAAAGTATCTTTCATCCACATGCATTTCTTTGAGGCATTTGGCCAGAGAAAGATCATACCGCTATCAGCCTCAAGTTCTTTTATACCCATTAAGCCTTTTTTTCTCAGTGATTGTGTATCTGCTACTGAAAGATAAACCTTTTGATTAGCAATAATTGCTTCAATTTTTTTAACGTCTGCTTCAAGCGATATTGTTGCGAAGAGCAGAAATAGTATCCGAGTAATCATCTGTATTAAAAATTGCTGAGCCCAAGACAAACGTATCAGCTCCAGCTACGCAAACCTCATTAATATTATCAACATTTATGCCACCATCTACTTCTAGATGGACATTATTTTTTGACTGATCAATGAAGCTTCTCATCATTTTTATTTTCTCCAAGACTGGCTCAATAAATTTTTGACCACCAAATCCTGGATTTACAGACATAAGTAAAACAAGATCAATATCTTCTATATACTTTTTTGCAATTGAAATGTCTTCTTCTGGATTAACTGCTATGCCAGCCTTACAGCCTGAATCTTTAATCAGTTTTAATGTTGCATCCAAATCATCCGTTGCTTCAGGATGGAATGAAATTAGGTCAGCTCCTGAATCAATGAACATTTTTATTAAAGGATCAACAGGTTTAACCATTAAATGGACATCAATAAATTCATCAATTCCATAGTTTCTAAGGGACTTGCATACCATAGGTCCTATTGTGAGGTTTGGAACATAATGATTGTCCATGACATCAAAATGAACCCAATCAGCACCAGCATCCAATACTGCTCTGACCTCTTCACCCAACCTAGAAAAATCTGCTGATAAAATGGAAGGGGCAATAATTTTACTCACGATTCTTTATTTAAATAATTCAGGACATCAATGCTTCCAACATCATACCAATTTATATTAAGTATTTCTGCTTCAAGCATATTACTGGCTGCATGAATTTTTAAACAATCTTCCCAGTAATGAAATTTTTCTTTTTGGCAGCTCATAATAATATCTCTATTAATTACGCTGAATCCTGTCCAAGTAAAATCTTTTTTCTCACCAAGCATTACTGTTCCATCCTTAACGGTGAAATCACCTGAGTTATTGTCATTTGGAACAACAAATACTTTCGTTGAAGATTTATTTTTAAATTTTGAATAGTCATAATCTGAGTAAATATCTGAATTAATAACAACAAAATCTTCTGAACCAAAATTTTTTGTTGCATTTAAGATCCCTCCTCCTGTGCCAAGAATTTCTTTCTCATAAACAATTGAAATGTCTGCTGAATCAGAATATTTGCTTGTGACATGGTTTGCTATTTGCTCAGCTAGATAATGAGTATTAATTGTGATTTGTTTGATCTTTGCAAAAAGGAGTTTCTCTATGTGGTGATCAATCAGACACTTGCCCTGTACTTGTACAAGCGGTTTTGGTTTATTCTCTGTAATATCTCCAAGCCTTTTCCCAAAACCTGCAGCTAGAATCATGGCTTTCATAAAATCTTTTTTATTATTATTGCTGAATTATTCTTATCAAGGTACTCCAGACTCAAGATAATTCTTTGTAAAAAATTTTTTATATCCTTCTGTCTATTTAAAGCAATACCTTTTTTAAAATATTCATTAAAAGTTCCGACGATTCTCATCGAACGATGAGCAAGAGCTTGCATAATATGGCGCTTTAATTCATCAATACTTATTTGAAAGCCGTTTGAATTTATATGTTTACTTAATAATTTTGAAATAGTTTCATCTTCGTAATTGAAATTATGTTCGAATAGTATTGAAGCCAAATCTATACCTATGGGAGCTATATTTAGATCCTGAAAATCAATAACATATATCTCCTCGTTGTGATAAATTAAGTTTCTTCTTTCAAAATCATTGTGAGTAGGAACAAATTGTTGACCCATGAGGTTTTGCACTAAATCTTCTCTTAGGTTGTTAATTAAATTTATATCTTCTTCGTCTAAATTTTGTTCATTGCAAAAAGTAATGAATTTTTTTGTTTGTGCTAAAAGATCATTTTCTGAGAATGATTTAAGAACATCTTGTTCTGAAAATTTAATTAGGCTTAATTGCATCAAGGCTTCATTTAGGACCTTCTCATGTGATTGTGATTTATTTATATCTAACGTTTGGTCACCAAGGTCCTCTAATAAAATAAAACGCAAAGATTCTGAAAAACCTAGTATTTCTGGTACATTTACTGAGTTTTTTTGAAGGATTTTTGTGGCATATAAATATTTTGCCGGCACTTCTTTTTCATCGAAATTATCACACAATACAAATGAATTTTTCTCTGATCTGACTCTAAAATATGCTCTTTGACTTGCTTCTTTTCTTAATGGTTCGATATTGAAATTTTTTGTGCCTATTATGCTGCTTAGCCACTCAGATGCTTCAGCTATGTTCTTCAACTCTCTTTGACTATTTTTGGAACAGGATAGCCTTCTGCAGGCACAAAGAAATCTGGCATTAATTCATCAAAAGGAAAATCTGCATATTGTTTAAAGTCAGTTTCACCATTTTCAGCCAAAAGGCTATCATCAATTAAAAAGTTTCCAGTAAAACTTTTATGGTCTTTATTCATTATTATGTAAGCTGCATCTGCCATAATTTCTGGATTCCTCGACTTTTCATACATTTCCGTGCCACCTAGAACATTTGCTACTGCTGCTGTTTTAATTGCTGTTCTTGGCCAAAGTGCGTTTACCCCTATTTGACCTTGATATTCTGCGGCCATACCTAAGACACACATGCTCATATTATATTTAGCCATGGTGTATGCTAATGAGCCTTGAAACCAAACTGGATTCATATCAAGTGGTGGAGCTAGATTTATAATGTGTGGATTAGAAGAATTAAGCAGATGAGGAATACATATCTTGCTTGTAAGAAATGTACCTCTTCCATTAATGCTATGCATTAGATCATATCTTTTCATATCTGTTTGAAGAGTTGGTGTTAGGCTTATTGCTGATGCATTGTTAATACATATATCTATTCCACCAAATGCTTCAACTGTCTTTTTAACTGCTTCATTTACACTCTCTTCAAACCGAATGTCACATTGAACTGGCAATGCTCTGCCTCCAGCTTTTTCTATTTCTTCTGCAGCTGTAAAAATTGTTCCTTCAAGCTTTGGGTGTGGCTCAACTGTTTTAGCAGCAATTGCAACATTTGCACCATCTTTTGCGGCTTTTAAGGCAATAGCCAAGCCAATGCCTCTGCTGCCCCCTGTCATGAAAATTACTTTATCTTTAAGGCTCATAAAACTTTTTTTATTTGTATAAGTCCTATAATACAAGGATATGCCAAAAGTTAATAATCTGTTTTTGTTATTTCTCTTTCTTTGTTCATTTTTCGCAAAGCCTGAGTGTCATGAAGGCGACAGTAAAGCAAATTTTGAAATAAATCAGGGAGAATTATCAGTTACAGATTCAATTGATCTAAGTTTTGAGAGAGCAGTAAGCACAGATGATTTGCTCGAGCTTGAAAAAGTTAAGGTTACCTCATGTAAAAATAGTTCTGTTTGGGATTTAACTGCTGAACAAGCTGAGCTGAATGGTGAAAGTCTTACAATTAAAAATACAAAACTTCGTATTTTTGGCCTACCAATATTCTGGTTAGGCGAAGTAAGCATTAATGAAGAAGATAATTTTAATATTCCAAATCTTGGAGTTACTGATTCAAATTTAGATATAAGTTATAAATTTAAAACAAAAACTGAAAATTCGGTCTTCACTATAGAGCCTATTTACACAAATTCATCTTTTGGCCTTTCTATGGATTTTGGATTTGATGATGGTCTGAATAATTTCAACTTTAAAAGCCTTGCTCTGGATGACGAAAATAGTTCATGGGTGTATGACATTGATTCCATAATAAATCTAAATGAATCAGTATCTTTAACCCTCGATTATTCAGACCTTAGTGGTAATTCACTTATACAAAATTATGGTTACAAATATCTAGATATAAATAGAAGAAGCCTGGATTTAAAACAATCAATAGGTATTTCAGTTTTGAAAGACAATAGAAATTTATCTATTTTTGCAGATAACTTTGTAAATATTGGTGCATTGCGGCCTGTTTCTCACTCAAAAGATTATATTCTTTACGAAAGATACTTTGTATTTGGCAATTGGGGCATTGATGTTAATACTGAGTTTGCAAAATTTGAGAATAACTCGCCTTTTGAACTAATGATGCCCTATGAAGTGGTACAAGAGGCAGAAAGAGTATCCAGGGATATTTATGTAAATAGGAATATAAAATTTAATTCAGCAACTTATTCAAGCCAATATTTGATTAGTCACAGAGAATATGAATTCATAAAAAAAGAAGACATTGTCTTGGATCAAAATCGTGAAAGAACATCTACAAATTTTTCAACGAGACAAATGTTTTCCCTATTACAGGACAACAGCTTAAAAATTGGTGTTATTTGGTCAACATTTGAAGATGAAAAAGATCTACCAATACTAGATTCATACCCCTTAAACCCCTCTCCTGAATCTAATATGTCTCTTATGCCATGGGTAGGAAAAGATAGAACAGCAAATTCCAGAAAGCTTTTCATTTCAAAAAATTGGATGACTGATGGAATGAATTTTTCGATATCTACAAATCTTTATGAAAAGTATAACTTTGCCAATGAGAGTATGATCTTTAAGAAATTTTATGACAAAGATCCAATTTTCTTTTCTTTGACAACTAAAAATTCAAATTTTAATTTTTTTGCGAAAGGTAACTATAGTTATGAAAAGAGCGATTTTCTAGCTCTTATGGCTGGTGTAAGTTTCAAAAATGATTCTACATTTTTTTCTTTTCAAAAAAATAACCTAATACCTTCAAGCTATCCATTGAAACCAATTGATAATTACATGCTTAAATTTAAAAAGGATTTTCAAAAATTTAAAGTATTTTCAAGAGCCCAATATTCAAGAGATAAAGATACTGTTAATGAAAATATTCTTGGTATTGAATGGGAATATGATTGTCTAAGACTGAGATTGAGTGCTGAAAGAGCACGATTTTTTCCTTTTATTGACCCAAATTATGCTGAAACAACTTATTTTGATCTTGTAAATTTGACTAATCCTAAAGTAAAAAATAACCTTAGCTTTGAATTTGAGTTAGTAGGACTTACAAATATACTCACTCCAATAGATAATATTATTAATAATGGTTTATTTAATTAGATACTTGGTACTTTTTCTTTTGCCTTTGAGCATAATGTCGCAAGAATTGGACAGGGTTGCGGTAATTGTAAATGACGGTGTAGTTTTGGAATCAGATATTTTACAAAGAATGTCTGAATTCAAAAAAAACGCGACACTTAATGGAGATAGAATCCCTTCAGATGAAGAACTGCGAGAAACCATCGTTGACGATCTAATCATCGCTGAGATCCAACTACAAATTGCAGATAAAGTCGGTATAAAGATAAGTGATGAAGAGCTCAATGTAACAGTTAAAAGACTTGCTCAACAAAATAATCTTAACATCGAAGAATTTATCAAAGTTGTTGAAGATAGAGGTGATTCATATTCAGATCTCAGAGAAGAAATCAGAAAAAATCTTAAAATCAATCGGGTTCAACAGGGAAGAATACAAAACAAAATCTCTATAAGCAGAGAAGAATTAGATAATTTTCTAAATACTGAAGAAGCTCAGAACCAATTGGGTCCTGAACTAAAAGTAAGACAAATCTTAATAAGAACTAGCTCAGAAAAAAATTCAGATGATGTTTATGAAGAAGTTTTAAATGGTTTAGCAGAAGGGAAAAATATAGACAACTACATAACAGAGTTCTCAGAAGGTGCTGGTGATCTTGGATGGAGAAAGCTTCCTGGATTCCCAGATCTTTTCACAGATACTTTGAAAGAAATGAAGATTGGGGAGCTAGCTATGCCAATTAGAAGTGGTGCTGGTGATCATATACTTTATCTTGAAGACAAAAGAGGAAATACTGTAACTTTTGAAAAACAATGGGATGTAAGGCATATATTACTGATTCCTAATCGAATTAGGCCTGATGAAGCCAGTGAAGAACTCATTACAGAATTGAGAAAAAGAATACTAGACGGTGAAAGTTTTGATGAACTCGCATCTATATATTCTGATGATCCGGGGTCTAAGCAAGAAGGCGGTAATCTTGGTTGGGCTGGTGAAGGTGTATATGATCCAGAATTTGAAAGACAAATGATGAAATCTGATTTAAATGTAATAACCGAGCCTTTTTTAAGTCAATTTGGGTGGCACATACTTGAGGTATTGGGAACAAGGGTTGAAGACAAAACAAATGAAAGAGTTGAAGACAGGGCTTTTTCATATCTTTTTAATAGAAAATTTGATGAAGAGCTAGAATCTGACCTTCAAGAGTTAAAAGCAGAAGCTTTTATAGAAATTAAATAATTTGATAAGCGTGCCAGTTTTTGTATCTCTAGGCGACCCTGCCGGAATAGGTCCAGAAGTATTTATAAAGTCACTAAAAGATAATGTCATACATTCAAAATTAGATTCAATAATCGTTGTCTGTTCTCGAAAAGTAATAGCTAATATGCTTTCGCGTATGAATAATGAGATTCCAATAAATATAATTAGCGAGGGTAATGAAGCTCTTAAATATCACATCAATTTGATAGATGTTGATGGGTGTGCTGATTATGTTTTAGGCTCACCAAATAAAGATAATGCAAAGTATGTAATTGATTGTTTAAAAATTGCAAGTGATGCCGCGAACGAACAATCTGGCTATCTAGTAACTGGACCAATCAAAAAAAGTGTTATTCAGGACCATATTAAAAATTTTATGGGTCACACTGAGTTCTTGAAAGAGAGGTTTTCATCTAGTGAAGTATTAATGCTGTTAACTAATGGCAAGTTAAACATAGGTGTTGCTACTACTCATGTTGCTTTGAGAGAAGTACCTAATTTAATTAAAAAAGAATTAGTTAAAACAAAATTTAAACTTCTGTGTCATGGAATAGAAAATATATATGGCAAACAAAATCCAAAAATTGGTGTTTTAGGATTAAATCCACATGCTGGTGAGTCTGGTTCTTTTGGAAATGAAGAACAGAATGAAATCATTCCTGCAATCAATGAACTAAAAAGTGATGGTTATGATGCAATAGGTCCAATCCCTGCTGATACAGCATTTTCACATGAAAAGTATGACGGCATTCTCTCAATGTATCACGATCAAGCTTTGCCAGTTCTTAAAACACTTGATTTTGAAAATACTGTAAATATTACTCTTGGATTGCCATTTATGAGAGTTTCTGTCGATCATGGAACTGCAGAAGGAATTGCTGATAAGTTAATCGCCAATTACAAAAGTATGGCTCAAGCACTTAAAATTTCAATTGCATCAAATGAAACTTAAAAAATCTTTAGGACAAAATTTTTTACAAGATGCTGTTTTTTTAGAAAAAATATATAAAAGTTCTGGTATCAATAGTAAGTCTGAAGTCATAGAAATTGGCCCTGGTGATGGTGCTTTAACAAAATTAATCGTTGAACAAGCAAAAGATACTTTGGCTTTTGAAATAGATGAAAGATTTGCTACAAAACTCACAAAAGATTTTGAAAAAAAAGCTTTCCAAGTTAAATGCGCTGACTTTCTTAGTGTCAACTTGAAAGAACTAAAATTTTTAAACCCAATAATAGTAGGAAACCTTCCTTACAATGTTTCCTCACAAATTATTCTAAAAATAATCGAATCTAATATTAATTTTGAAAGTTGTATTTTCTTAATTCAAAAAGAGCTGGCTAATAGATTTGTGCCTGAAAATAAATCTACAAAAATATCAATACAGAGCAAAATTTTCACAGAAATTGAAAAGTTGTTTGATATTCCTCCTGGAGCATTTGATCCAGAACCGAAAGTTTTTTCAACACTTATAAAGATAACTCCAAACAAAAAGTATGAAGAATTTTATAACTCTTATCCTAGCTTTAAAAAAATATTATCTAGATGTTTTCAAAATCCAAGAAAGCAGATTAAACACGCTCTTAAGCAAATGAACTTGGATGAGAAAGTTTATTCGTTTGATGAAACCTCAAGAGCTGAAGATCTTGAGATAAATCATTATTTTGAAATACTTAAATATTATGAAAACGAAATCTAAATTCGTAATTGGCGATATTCAGGGCTGCTATAAAGAATTTAGAAATCTTATAAAACTTATTGATCCAAATAAAGAAAATAAAATCTTTTGTGTTGGAGACCTAGTAAATAGAGGGCCTGAGTCAGAGAAAATGATCGACTATGTCTTAGAAAATAATATACAAAGTGTTTATGGCAATCATGACTTACATCTTATGGCGATATTACTTGGACAGAGAAAGCATGGAAAAAAGGACACCCTAAAAAAAGTAATAAGTAAAAATAAACAAATTGAGATCATAGAACATTTCCTCGGCTTTTCTTTTGCAAAGCTTATGTCATACAAAAATAAAAAAACCTTAGTAGTACATGCTGGTGTTCTTCCTTCATGGAGTGATATAGACATTCAAGCATCAAATGATGAACTAATGCATGATCTCAGGAAAGACCCAGAAGAATTTTTTTCAACCATGTATAGTGATAGAAGTAAGGCTATATCGAAATCAACAAACAAAAAAAATAGAAGAAGATACCTTGTAAATGTATTCACTCGCATGAGATTTATATCTGATAAAAACAAACTTGATCTTCAAACAAAATTAAAAAAATCTGGTTCAAAAAAATTTAAGCCATGGTTTGCATTTGAGCATAGATGCTTAAAAGACATAGAAAATATAATTTTTGGCCATTGGGCAGCACTCAATGGAGTAACTAATCATAATAGAATTAAAGGAATTGATCTTGGATGTGTTTGGGGAGGGTCATTGGCTGCAATTAATATAGATGATAAGTCAATAATTACTGTAGACTCGGTTAAATGAAAATTTATAAAGTTGGTGGTGCTGTTAGAGACTCATTGCTAGGGATTGATAGCAAGGATAAGGACTGGGTTGTAATTGGTTCAACAGTCGAAGAAATGTTGTCTAAAGGTTTTAAGAAAGTTGGAAAGAATTTTCCTGTTTTTTTGCACCCAATCACAAACGAAGAATACGCACTTGCTAGAACTGAAAGGAAATCTGGAAAAGGGTACAAAGGCTTTGATTTTTTATTTACACCGGATATAACGCTTGAAGAAGACCTAATGCGAAGAGATTTAACAATTAATGCAATAGCTGAAGACGAAGATGGGAAAATAATAGATCCATTTAACGGTCAAGCTGATCTAAAAAATAAAACTTTTAAACACGTTTCAGATGCTTTCTATGAAGATCCTTTAAGAGCATTAAGAATAGCAAGATTCTCTGCACAACTCGATGACTTTAAAATTCATGATGATACTAAAAAGGCATTGAAAAAAATATCTGATGGAGATGAATTAAAAGATTTGTCGCGTGAAAGAGTTTGGGAAGAAACAATAAAAGCTAGCAAATACAATCTAATTCGATATCTAACAGTTATTATCGAGCATGGTTTAAGTAGCCCATGGTTTGATACTTTAAAAGCTCTACCAGAGGAGCTCGACCAAAATCTAGAAATTGCATGGTGTCAAATATCAGAATTAAATAATTTTAAATTTGGAGAAAAACTTAATAGCTCAGAGTCAATTGCAAAAAGACTTGTTTTTTGGAAGCAATTTTCAGAATTTGATATAAATGAGGATATTAATTATAAGCTTAAATTTTTTAAAAATTTTTCTCAAAATAACAATAAATTTGTTTCTGAGATATTGGTTTTTTTCCCGGAAATCAAAAATTATTGTTCATCTATAATAAATGAATATACACAATTAAATTTTGGGGCACTTGCAGAACAAATTTCTGAAAATATTGAAACTGTTAAAATAAATAAACTAAAAACTATTATTGAAAACCATGAATAGAAAAATACTCATTACAGGCGGTGCTCAAAGAATTGGTAAGGCTTTAGTTAATCACTTTCATGAACAGGGTTGGGACATAATTTTTCAATACAGATCATCTAAGGCTTCGGCTGACGAAATAAGCAAGCATCTCAATTCCATCAGAGCAAATTCATGTGAAACCTTGCAAGCTGACTTTGATGATAAAAATTCTTCAGCAGAGTTCTATAAAAAACTTGAAGAGAAGATTAATGGACTGAAGGCCCTTATCAATAATGCATCTACTTTTTATCCAAAAAAATTGTCAGAAAGCACTGACGAAGATTGGACTAAACTCACATCTTCTAATTTATATCAGCCGATATTTATTTCCAAAATATGTTCAGAAGAACTTGTAAAAAATAATGGCCATATAGTTAACTTAACTGATATACATGCAGAACAAGGGCTTAAAGAGTATTCAATTTATACTGCTGCAAAAGCTGGCCTACTTAACTTTACAAAATCATTAGCGAAAGAGTTAGCTCCAAATGTTTTAGTAAATTCAGTTGGTCCGGGAGCTATTTTATGGGATGTAAATGAACCATCGGATGAGAAAAAAAATAAAATAATTGAAAGCATACCTATGAAACGGATTGGATGTGAAAAAGATATAGTCTCAATAATTGATTATCTTATTAATAAGAACACTTATATGACTGGTAGAAATATTAATGTGGATGGAGGGAAATCACTGGGATGAATGAACAAAGAGTTGAGCTGTTCTTAAATGACAGGAAATTTTCTTTTATGATTCCTTACAGTGATTATGTGCCTTTTAAAAAAGCAGAGAAAAAAATACTAGGCCTGATCGAACAAATTGATCACACAAATGAACAACTTGATGATGCTATCGTTTATTCTGCTCTTCAATTAGCAATAGAGAATGAAAAACTTAAAACTAAGACAGAAGAGGATAGTAATGAATCTTCACAGGATATTGCTGATCTAATAAATAAAATAGAAATATTTCTTAACCAATAACTCCAAAAATATCGAAAATAGTTATATATTTAAATTGTCTGAATCATCGGTTTTCGGAATTTACTCTAGAACCGATAATGTAAATTAAGGGAAACAGATTTTATTTAGCTGTGCGTTACTTAAACAAGGAGGCCTTACTAGGTAAAAGAGTTGCCCACCTGACCTTTGGGTTCAGGGTGACTGGAAACAATGATTCAGATGTCTAAATTATTTTATAGATCAGATCTACTTAAAAAACGTGAAAGCTTAGATATTGGTCAGGTATTAGAGCTATCAAAAAAAATAAATCATAACCTTCGATTAGTTAGTGAATACCACGAAGCTAAAACTATTGGATGCTATCAGTCTTTTAAAAACGAACCTCATATTCATATAGATATAAATAAAAAATATTTCTTACCAAAAATTACAAACGATCATCTTAATTTTTACGAAGATAATGGTGTTTATATAAAAAATAGATTTGGCATTAATGAGCCAAGAGACTCAAAAAAAATAAATACTGGAAATCTTGATATTATTCTTATTCCCCTGCTAGCTTTTAATGTAGCGCTATTTCGAATTGGTTTTGGAAAAGGGTTTTATGATAAAACTTTCTTTAAACTTACAAAAAAACAGAATCGACCAAGCCTAATTGGAATAGGATATGAATTTCAGCTAATAGAAGATAATTTTCAAGAAGACTTTGATGTAAGATTAGATAAGATTGTAACAGACAGCCAAATTTATGAATCAGAAATATAATTCTGCTTTGGGAGCTTTTGAAATATTATCAAATGTTCCTGGCCCCTTTAATATTGGCATTGGAACAGGAAGCACAACAGACTTTTTTACTAAAGAGTTCTTACCAAATATAAAAAATTCATTATCAGATATTTATTCAAGCTCAATTAGAACGACCAATCTTTTGAATGAATTGGGTTTTGTGGTTAAAGAACTAGGTGAAGATTCTATTGTAGATTTCTATATTGATGGCGCAGATGAAGTAGATAAAACACTAGCACTTATTAAGGGTGGGGGTGGAGCACACACTAGTGAAAAAAGAATAGCTAAAAAGGCTAAGAAATTTATTTGCATTGTTGACGAAACAAAAATCGTTTCTGATCTAGGAGAATTTCCTTTGCCTATTGAAATACAAGATAGCCACAAAAAACAAATTATAGAAAGTCTTAAAAACCTAACAAATAAAATCACAGTTAGAGAATATAAAAGCGATCTTAATAATACTATTATCGACTTACATCACTTAGTTATTAATAATCCTGATGCGCTAGAAGCCGATATACTAAGCATTAAAGGTGTTATTGACGTGGGTATATTTGCCGTTGACAGGCCGAACATAGTAATTGTTGGGCAAGATAGTGGTTATAGATTAATTGAATCTTGAATTGCAGCAAGGATTTCTGGATCTTCTGGATCCATTCTATGAGAAAAGCTTTTTATTTCTCCATTCGGAGTAATTAAATATTTATGAAAGTTCCATGCTGGTCTGGCATATGTCTTCTTGAATAGTTTTTTAAAAAATGGGTGTTTTGTTGTAGCACTAACATTTGCTATTGAAAACAATGGAAAAGTTACATCAAATTTTGCTTTACAAAACTCGCTTACTTTAGCCTCATCACTGTATTCTTGACCCATAAAATTTCTAGATGGGAATCCAAGCACAACAAAGCCTTGATCCTTAAATCTTCTTTGGAGTGATTCCAATTGCTCATATTGATATGTGAAGCCACATTTACTTGCTGTATTTACGACAAGTATTGTTTTGTCCTTATATTCGCATAAGTTTCTATACTCTTTTTCATTAAGTACCTTGACGTCTGTATTTAATAGATCGCTACAACTTAATGCCTCAAAACTAATGAAGGCAACTAATGTGATAAGGGCTTTTTTAAACATAGGGTGTGATTTTAACAGCTAGACACTGGAAATTCCTAACAACAATACTGCAAATATTGTGAAAAGTATTACTAGTTCTATGTTGTCTGCAAATTTATCCATAATTTCTCTTAAATGCTTGGGGCCGAAGCCCCTAGCTTGTCAGTCGTGGGGGAGAGGAGAGACTGACTAAAAGATATATAATAAATATTTATTTTATAATATCAATACTTTTTATGAATAAATAATGGTTATTTTAAAAGATAATTGCTATTTATTAATTCTAACTAAAGTGCCTTTTTGCACATAATCAAAGAGTTCTATAACATCCTTATTGGCCATTCTAATACAGCCTTTCGAGCCCTTTTTGCCTAATAACCATTCCTCAGGGGTTCCATGTATGTAAATATACCGGCTATAAGAGTCTATTCCTTCGCCTTTATTGATTCCTTGTTCAAGACCATCAAGCCACATAATTCTCGACTGAACTACGTCATCATCCACTTTGATTTTCTCAGATGAATATATTGGGTAAATTTCTGATGGCACTCTTCCTATGAATCTTGTACCTAGTGCTTCATCAGCACCTATTAGTTCCTTTATTACATGTAAACCAAGAGGAGTTTTAAAAGAGTTTGCTTCCGACCCTTCTCCATATTTCGATGAAGAAATTTTATAGATTTTAATAGTTTTTGAATTTTCAATTAAAGATAGTGTTTGATTTTCAATTGAGATACTTATTTCCATGCCCATTAAAGATTGCGTTAAAAGAATTAAAATTAAAAGCTTATTTTTCATTTCTTCTATTTTTTAATCCAATCAGTAAGAAAACGAATGATATTATTAATAAGGGCAAGTCACCATATTTGACGTAAGCAGTATCTATATAATTCAGATAAATTGTTTTTGTTATTGAGCCCTGAACTCCTCTTTCAAGCTTAGCGGATGATTCTTCACTTCTTGGGCTAATAAATTGTGAAATACCATCTAATGTAGACCTTACAACCCACTTATTGGATTCGACTGCTCTGGCTTTTGCATGTTTTAAGTGTTGTCTTGGCATGCTTTCGCCATACCACTTATCATTGCTCATGTGAATAATATAACCAGACCCTTTAACTCTTTTTGTAAAGGTGTCGTTGAATACAAGCTCCCAACAAATCAAAGCAGACCAATCTGCTTTATCTTGAATTGAATTTCCCACTTTTAAATTTGAATTTGGAATATTGAAGAATTTATTAAAAGAACTAAGCATATTACCAAGTGGCTGAAATTCTCCAAAGGGAACTAAATTTTCTTTATCAAAATAGTGTCCTGTTTCTAGGTTGATGGCAGAGGTATAGAAATCTTTTCCTTGTTTACGAAAAAAACCGCCTATTACATTCTTATTATTAATTTTTGCTAATAAATTTTGATCATAGGAAGCAACAGCTTCAGGCCAAATTACCAAGTTAGATTCTGCGTCATTTGTCATTTTTATAATCTGACTTAAATTAGTGTCTAAAGGCTGAATAATTGTTAAATCTAAAGTGTCTTGACCGCTTTTTTGGTAGTGGCCTGGGCCAAACAATAAAAATACTAAAATTAATCCTGCTGCGCCTCTATTTAGAAGTGTGTGTTTGTTCTCAAATAATAATGAAATAATTAATACTATAAGAAATGATGTTCCTGAAACACCTATCATTGGAAGTGCACCCCATAGATATTCACTTAACATACCAAGATTTAGCCAAGGGAAGCCAGTGATTACCCATGATCTGAACCACTCTAAAATGAAAAATGTGCTTGCAAATATAAAGGGCCTATAATTTGAGTTTCTAAAAAATTTCAACGCCACCAAAAATAGTCCAAAATAAATAGAAACGTAACCAACAAGCAAAAAACTAATAGTTAAGCTTAAAGCTGTACCTGCACCATAGTAGTTTACGGCGTCAAAAATCCAAGATATTGAGTAGGCCCAAAAAATTGCAGCTAAAGCCCATCCTAAAATAAATACTTTAGTCAATTTTTCTTACGGTAATTTTTTTTATTTTTCGTTGGTCTGCAGATGTTACTGTAAGTTCAAGCTTTCCTGTTGAAACTTTTTCTCCAACTTTAGGCAAGTGTCCAACTTCTTTTAATACAAAGCCCCCCAAGCTTTCAACTTCAGGGCAATTCAGTTGATGATCAAAAAATTCTTCAAATTTTTCTTTTTCGATGGTTGAAGAGACAATAAATTCCTCTTCATTAATTTTTATGATCTCATTATTCTTTTCTTCATAGAATTCATCTTCTATTTCACCAACTATCTCTTCCAGTATGTCTTCAATTGTTATTAAGCCAGCAATAGTACTGTACTCATCAAGCACTATTGCTAAATGAACACGATCCTTTTTAAAATCTTCAAGTAATGAAGTGACAGATTGTGACTCTGGGATATGCTTTACTTCTCTTAAAATATCCTGAATTGAGAACTCTCCGTTATTCTCAACTCCAAGAAGATCTTTTACATGCAGTATCCCAACAACTTTTTCTGCGTCTTGAGCAAATACTGGATATCTTGAGTGCTTGGTATTATTTACTATCTCATATATTTCTGACAAAGAATTATTTTCATTTATTGATGAAATATTAACTTTTGGGATCATTATTTCTTTAACAATTGAGTCTTGTATGTTTAAGACGTTCTCGATTAGTTCTTCAATTCTCTCATCGTCTGGTTGAATATTTTTAACTGAATTAGTTAAATTCTTTGAACCAAAAAATAAGTTTTTTAATTTTGAAAAAATAGATAACGAGGGCTCTTCAGTCATTATTTATACGGGTCAGATATTCCAATTTTAGATAAAAATTCAATTTCTTTTCTTTCCATTAATATAGCATCATTTTCAATCTCATGCCCAAAACCCATAATATGCAAAAACGAATGTATTAGCAGATGCAAAAAGTGATTGATAGGTTTTTTCCCGCTCTCTTGCGCTTCTTGAAGTAAAACTTTTTCACAGATAAGCATTTCGCCAACACAGATATTGCTTATTTCATTATTCTCTTCGTCTGGAAAAGACAAAACATTAGTTGCTGATTCTTTTCCTCTAAATTTTTTGTTAATTTTTTCAATATCTTTTTCATCTATAAAACTTATTTCTACATCAATCTTTTTAACATCAAACTCTATTTGGAATTGATGAATAATTTTTTCTAAATTTTTTTCAAAGGTCTTAACGAAATCTGGTGGGTTATAAATTTTTATATTTAGCTTCTCATTCGTAATTATCATATGCTTCTACAATATCTTGCACTAATGAGTGTCTTACTACGTCTCTTGCAGTAAATTTAGTAAATTTTATTGATTCAACGTTTTTCAAAACTTCTATTGCATGTTTTAACCCAGATGTAGTGCTTTTAGGCAGGTCTATTTGACTTAAATCTCCATTTACAACTGCTTTAGATCCAAAACCTAATCGTGTAAGGAACATCTTCATTTGTTCAATGGTGGTATTCTGTCCTTCATCCATTATTATGAATGCCTCTCTCAGGGTTCTTCCTCTCATGTAAGCAAGAGGTGCAATTTCAATAATATCCCTCTCTACTAAACGGTTTACTCGTTCCGCTCCTAGCATGTCATGCAGAGCATCATATAAAGGTCTCAGGTAAGGATCTATTTTGGAACTCAAGTCTCCGGGTAAAAAGCCCAATTTTTCACCTGCTTCTACAGCTGGTCTAACAAGGACAATTTTTCTAATCTTTTCTTTAATTAAATCGTCTACTGCACATGCAACTGCTAGAAATGTTTTACCAGTACCAGATGGCCCAACTCCAAAGGTTAAATCTGAGTTTCTGATATGTGATAAATATTCATTCTGATTTTTCCCTCGCGCTGTTACAGACACCCTGGGTGTCTTGATGTGCACTTTATTGTTTTCATTTTTATCTCCATCAGCAAATTTAGCTGTATGTAAACTCAAGTGAACTATATCTGGTGTTATTACAGAATTTGTTTCTAATTTTTGCTTTAAATCGCACAGAGCTGTAACACCTAATTCAACATCTGACTGTGTCCCGGTAATATTAAATTCTGTACCATTTTGCTTAACTTTTATTTTTAGGGCTTTCTCAATCTGTTTCAAATTTTTATTGAGCTCACCACACAACAACATTAATTGCTCAGGCGGTAAGTTTGAAAAATTTAGCTGATGGTTATACAAGATTATTAATTTTGAAGCGTTCCTCTGAGTGAATTTGGCAGTGCATCATTAATTCGAATATTAATCAATTGTCCAACTAAATCAATACTATCTGACCTAAAATTTACAACTCTGTCACATATAGTTCGAGCTTGTAGTTGTCCAGGATCTCTCTTTGAGACACCCATTACAAGACATTTTTGATTTGTTCCTACCATTTTTCTGCTATACCCATATGCTAATTGATTCAGTCTGTTTTGAAGTATTTCAAGCCTTTCCTTTTTTTCTTCTTGCGAGACATCGTCTTGCATGTTTGCAGCAGGAGTATCAGGCCTCGCGCTGTATATAAAACTATATGACTCATCAAACTTGACCGCATTAATTATGTTCATTGTATCTTTGAAGTCTTGTCTTGTTTCGCCTGGAAAACCAATTATAAAATCTGATGAGAATCTCATATCAGGCCTTACCTTTTTTAGCTTATCAATGAGCATTAAATATTTTTCTGCAGTGTATCTTCTTCTCATTAACTTGAGTATTCTGTCTGAACCGCTCTGGACAGGTAAATGAACATGACTTACAAGCTGAGGTACTTTTGCATATGCTTCGACAAGATCATCTTTGAATTCATGTGGATGGCTAGTTGTAAACCGTATACGTTCGATGTTTTCTATTTTTGCTGTTAATTCTATTAATTTAGCGAGTGAAGACTTCTCTCCTTTGTATAATCCCTTAAAATTATTTACATTCTGACCCAAGAAATGTATTTCCTTTGTTCCTTTCTCTGCAAGAATAGTGACTTCATGCAAGATGTCCTCTACAGTTCTCGATACTTCATGGCCCCGTGTTTTAGGAACCACACAAAACGAACAATACTTATTGCAGCCCTCAACAATTGAAACAAATGAGGACGGCTGCCCTTTTTCTGGATCTGGTATATGATCGAATTTTTCAAGCTTAGGAAAAGATATATCAACTTGTGATTTTTTTGTTTTTTCTTTTTCGTTGTAAAGGCTAGGTAGTTTATGGAGCGATTGAGGACCAAAAACAATATCAACAGCTGGTGCTCTCTTTACGATTTTTTCACCTTCTTGTGAAGCAACACAACCACCTATAGCTATCTTTAAGTTGGGGTTTTTATCTTTTATTTTTCTCCATCTACCAATTTGATGAAAAACTCTTTCCTGTGCTTTTTCTCTTATAGAGCAAGTATTTAAAATAAGTAGGTCGGCTTGGTCTTCAGATTCTGCCATTTCGAAATCTTCCTCTGCCTTTAACAAATCAATCATTTTCGCAGAATCATATTCATTCATCTGGCAACCATGGGTTTTTACAAAAAGTTTTTTTGGCATTTTAGTTTGGTGTTATTTGAAAAATTTTTCTCTATAAAACTTTAACTCATTTACAGATTCTTTAATATCATCCATTGCCCTGTGAGATGATTTTTTTTGGAATTCTTCTGCACCAGGACTCCATCTTTTTATTACTTCTTTGAATGAACTCACATCAATGTGCCGATAATGGAAATGGTTAGCTAATCTAGGCATATGTTTTATTAGAAATCTTCTATCATGTGACACGCTGCTACCACAAAGTGGAGATTTATGTTGTTTTATATGTTTTTTAAAAAAATCTAATGTCATTTTTTCTGCTTCAGACAAAACAATAGAGCTATCTTTAATTTTTTTTACCAATCCTGATGACGTGTGTTGATTTACATTCCAGTCATTCATTAACGAAAGGACACTATCAGTCTGAGAAACTGCAATTTCTGGCCCCTCTTCAACTATGTTGAGATCTGAATCAGTAACAAGGCTTGCTATTTCAATTATATGGTGCTTCTCAGGGTCTAAGCCTGTCATTTCAAGATCTATCCAAGCTAGTAAATTTGTATTTGTCATTTATACTTTTTCTCTCAACACAATAATACTATATGAGCGATAAAGATAATCAAAAAGTATTCTTTGGAGACAAGAAAGTTTCCAAGGGGCAAAAGAAGACTGGAGTAGAGGATATATTTTCCAGAGTTTCAGATAATTATGATCTTATGAATGATTTGATGTCAGTGGGCATGCATAGATTATGGAAATCCTCTTATGTTAATTCTGCAGCGGTTGAAAGGAATCATAAATGTTTGGATTTGGCTGCAGGAACAGGAGATATTTCAAAAATTTTGTCAAAAAAAGTTAAAGGTAAAACTGTGTATTTGTGTGATCAAAATTCAGATATGATTGATCAAGCTAAAGAAAGATCAGTAAATGAAGGGTTTATTAATAAATGTCATTTTGCTGTGTCAAGTGCTGAAAAGCTACCATATTCAGATAGTTTCTTTGATCATGTATTCATATCTTTTGGTTTCAGAAACTTTTCAGACAAGCCAAAGGCATTGAAAGAAATAATGAGAGTTCTTAAAGAAGGCGGTCAATTGCAAATTCTTGAATTTTCAAAGCCTGAGGGAGAATCATTCAATAAGCTTTATGACTTTTATAGCTTTAATGTAATTCCAACTTTAGGAGAGCTAGTTTCCGGTGATAAAGCCAGTTATGAATATCTGGTAAAGTCTATAAGGACTCATGAGAATCAAGAAGAGCTCGTGAAACTTTTCAATGAAGCAGGATTCAGTTCAGTCAGTTATGAAAATATTTTTAAAGGAATAGTGTCAATTCATAAAGGAATAAAATGAAAATATTAAGGCTTCTTGAAATCTTCTTTACACTAAGATCAAGTGGAATATTTCATCTTTTTGTTGATGGATTCAATCCCTTTTTAAAACAGTTTGCAAGACCTAAAGATATTGAAAATAAATTTAAGAAATCGCTTGAGAATCTTGGGCCCGTATTTATAAAACTTGGGCAACTGCTTTCAACCAGGACTGACCTTATTAGTCAAGAACTAGCTAGCAATCTTAAAGAGCTCACTGATAGCTGCGAGCCTATAGATTTTTCGTACATCAAGGAGGAATTGAAAAGAAATCTTGGTCAACGAGCAGATACCTTACTAAAGAATATTGATGCGGTGCCCTTAGCATCTGCTTCGCTAGCTCAAGTTCATAGAGTAACACTGAACAATGAAGAATTAGTTGTAAAAGTTCAAAGGCCTGGTCTTGAAAAACAGATTCAAAGAGATATTGATGCTTTGCGATTTGCTGTGAAAGCATTGAGATTCTTTTATAAGGGATATCCACGTGTAGATCTAAATCTTGTTGTAAATGACTATGAAAAAGTAATAACAAATGAGCTTGATTTCAGGCTTGAAGCTGCAAATGCAAAAAAGACTTTTAGTAATTTTGCTCACAGTTCATTTCTATATGTACCAAGAATTCATGATGAATTTACCACTAAAAAAACTTTAGTAATGGAATACATAGACGGAGAACCAATTACAAATGTTTCAAATCTCCGAGCTTATGGGCTTGATTTAAAAAAACTATCGGAAAATGGTGTTCAGATTTTCTTAAAGCAAGTTTTTGAGGATAATTTTTTCCATGCAGACATGCATCCAGGAAATATCTTTGCAGCCAAAGATAAACCAAATGATCCTTATTATTATGCTGTTGATTATGCAATATGTGGATCACTCACAGAATCAAACCAGATCCTTTTAGCACAAATGATTTCATGTTTACTTGATAGAGATTTCTTTTCACTTGCTCAATTATTTATTTTTGCTGAGTGGGTAGACGAAAAAACAAAAACAGAGGACCTTGAGGCTGTACTCCGTGCAAATTGCGAAAGCTTACTTGATAAACCACTTAATGAAATTTTATTCGGTGAATTACTCTTAAACTTATTTGACGGAATGAAACAGTTTGATTTATTTCTGGATAATGACCTTATTCTGCTAGTGAAAACTTTAATTCATATTGAAGGTATGGGTAGGCAAATCTACCCTGATCTAGACTTTTGGTCAGTTGCAGATCCTTTCATAAAAAAATGGCTCAAAGACAAGTATAGTGTCAAAGGTTTAATTAAGTATCTTGTCTCAAAAAAACATATACTTACATATATGATTCTGAAAAAAATTGAAGAATCAAAATATAAGTTTTCAGAGGAAACAGGAGAAGAGATATGAGTATAGGTTTTTGGCAAATTTTAGTTGTTTTATTAATTATTGTGCTCATCTTTGGAACCTCACGCATGAAATCAATGGGCTCTGACCTGGGCAAAGCGCTTAAAGGCTTTAAAAAAGAAATAAAAGAAGAAGATGATCCAAATAGGGATTCCTGAACTTTTAATAATACTTCTTGTAGCTTTTTTTTCTGTGAAGCCAGAAAAAATTCAGGGATATATTAAAACGATCTATAAGTTTTTCATTCAACTCCAAAATTTTGCTACTTCAACAAAAGAAGACTTAGAGAAAGAGCTTAATGTGCAAGAGTTAAAACAAGATATTTTTAATGAAACCAAAATGAGGGAATTTGAAAAAGAAAAAAATGAGTAATATTGGAGATCATTTTGTTGAGCTTAGAAGAAGACTACTTTACATGTTAATTTTTTTTATTCTAAGTTTCTTGTGTATTTATCCTTTTAATAATTTTTTCTTTGAGACAATTACTGGATATTTAAATAACTTTACAAGCATTCAGTTGATTGCAGTTGAGGTTGCTTCTCCATTCATAGTACCTCTTAAACTTTCAGCCTATCTAGCTGCTATGGCGAGTATGCCTTTTTGGCTATATCAAGTACTTAAGTACATGTCGCCTGGCTTATATCCAAATGAAAAATCAATCATTTTTACTCGTGCAATTTTTGGTGCAATACTATTTTTTTTAGGGATTACATTCTGTTTTTTAGTTGTTTTGCCTAATGTTTTAAATTTTTTTCAATCGGTAGGTCCTGAATCAATTACTGTAAGTACAGATATTTCAAATTTTCTTAGTTTTGTTTTAACAATTTTAATTGGGTTCGGAATTGCGTTTCAGGTTCCTGTGTTTGTAAATGCGCTTATATTGCTAAATATTATTGGAAAAAAGAAGCTTAAAGATTACAGAGGGGTAGTTCTTGTAATTTGCTTTGTTTTTGGAATGCTTTTTACACCACCTGATGTGATATCACAATTCTTGATGGCAGTTCCAATGTATTTGCTTTTTGAAATAGGAATCATTTTCAGTAATGAAAAAAAAGAAGCGTAATCCATTAGTTAAAGACTTAAGGACACCAAAATATAAACATAAAATTGAACCTGATAAAAAGAAGTATTCAAGAAAGAAAAAGCACAACGCCAATATCTCTGAAGCAAAAGAAAACAACTAATTTTCTTATTCAACATTTAAATTACAATAATGTGACAGAAATGTGACAATCTGTTAATATAAAGCTATGAAAAAATTTTTATTGGTCATTGGGTTCACTTTGTTGTCCTGTATTGCTCACTCTAATGCTGATTTCAAAAGCGCTGACATTACAGACATAAGTTTCACTAATAATAATCAGATAATTTTTCAGTTATCCAGCGGTAAAACACTTGTTGGCAATGTTTTAACGAAAAATAGCTGCCCTACAAACCGATTATTCCATAAGATCTATTTTGAAAATGAGAAAATTGCAAACTCCTTTAAAGTAGAAAGTGCAAGCGGCATTAAAACTTGCAAATGGGACGGGCTAAAACAAATTTAATACCTCTCAATTGATGCGGCTTTTGCCGTGTCAGTTGATCTCACTATTTTTTTGAATCTATCAGCTGCTGAACAATATTTGGATCTGCTAATGTAGTCACATCACCTAGGTTATCAGTATCATCATTAGCAATTTTTCTAAGAATTCTACGCATGATTTTTCCCGATCTTGTTTTCGGAAGATCCTTTGTAAAATGTATTTTTTCTGGCTTAGCTATTTTTCCAATAACTTTTGATACGATTTCGACAATTTCAACTTCAAGGTCATCTAATTTTTTTTCAGTATCCTTTAAGATTACGTATGCATAAATAGCTTGACCTTTAATTGGGTGTTCTATCCCAACAACTGCTGATTCAGCTACATCTTTATGTGTGACAATAGCGCTTTCTACCTCTGCTGTTCCAATTCTGTGTCCTGATACATTTAACACATCATCAACCCTGCCAGTCACCCAATAATATCCATCTGCATCTCGTCTAGCTCCATCACCAGTAAAATATTTGCCGTGATATTGAGAAAAGTATGTATCTACCATTCTTTGATGATCTCCATATACCGTTCTTATCTGACTTGGCCAGCTTTGATTGATACATAGATTGCCTTTTACATCCCCTTTCTGTTCAACACCATCTGTATTCACAAGCGATGGAAGAACCCCAAAAAATGGTAGTGTAGCTGATCCTGGTTTTTTTGGCGTAATGCCAGCAATAGGTGAAATGAGAACTGAACCTGTTTCAGTTTGCCACCATGTATCAACCACCTCACAACGTGAATTTCCAACTTTTGAAAAATACCACTCCCAAACCTCGGGATTTATTGGTTCACCTACAGTGCCCAATACTTTAAGGCTTGATCTAGTTGATGAAGACAAAAATTTTTCCCCTTTTGCTATTAATGCTCTAATGGCAGTTGGAGCTGTATAAAAAATATTTACATTATGTTGATCACAAACCTCCCAAAATCGTGAGGGATCTGGATAAGTTGGAATGCCCTCAAACATCAAAGTCGTAGCACCATTACAAAGGGGACCATAAAGTATATAGGTATGTCCTGTAATCCAGCCGACATCTGCAGTACACCAGTAAATGTCTTTTTCGGAGTAACCAAAAATATACTTAAAAGATAAACAGGCTCCTAATAAATAACCGCCTGTAGTATGCATAACACCTTTTGGTTTTCCTGTGGAGCCAGATGTATAAAGTATAAAAGATGGATCCTCAGAGCCTAAAGATTCACATTCACAAAAGTCCTCTTCACCCTCTGTAATTGTCTTATAGTCAAGATCTCTTTCCTCGTCCCAAAAAATATCTGTATTTGTGTAGCGATAAACAATGCAGTGTTTGACATCAGGACATTTCTCTAAAGCTTGGTCTACGCTGTTTTTTAGGGGTATTTTTTTTCCTCCCCTTATGCCTTCATCAGCTGTAATAACATATCTACAATCTGAATCTAATATCCTTGAACTAATTGCCTCTGGAGAAAAACCACCAAATACAACTGAATGAACTGCGCCAAGCCGCATACATGCAAACATTGCATAAGCTGCTTGAGGAATCATTGGCATATAAATGCAAATACGATCGCCTTTTTTTACACCAATTTTTTTCAAAGCATTAGCGAGCCTAGATACTTCTGCCAATAACTCAGAAAAAGATATTTTGTTTGAACTATCCTTATCGTCGCCCTGCCAAATAATAGCTGTATCATTAGGCCTACTTTCACAATGTCTATCAATACAGTTATAAGAAATATTTAACTTTCCGTCTTCAAACCAGGCTGGTTTTTCAAATGAGCCAGATGAGCCTTTTGTTGGTCTTTGAAACCAAGAAATATGCTTATTTGCCTGCTCTAGGAAAAATTTATCAGGCTCATTTATTGAGCGTTCATACATTTCTTTATACTCTGCAAAATCCTTAATGCTTGGATTCTGGAAATCTTTAATGTCAAAATTCATTTTTCTCTATCCTATTTTGTAGATCGTTTATTGTCTCAGATACAAATAAACCATCTGGCTTATTTTTTAACATGTTTAGTTCAACATTTTTATCTATCCATTTAAGCAAATCAGTCCAGCAATCATCTTTGTTAAACACATATATATTCTTATTTTCTAAACCAAGGCAAAGATGATTAAAAATATCAAAAAACTCATCAGCAGTGCCAACTCCTCCAGGGAAGATTACAAAAAAATCAGACTTATCAATCATGCTTTTTTTTCTTAAGTAGAAATTTTCTTCGGTGGTTAGTTGGTCTAAATAATCGGGTGTAACTCCCATATCGTCGAACATAGGCAAAGTTATTCCAATTGTTTTCCCTCCATTGTCGAACACAGATTTTGATAGTTTTCCCATCAAACCACACTTTCCTCCACCATACATAAGTTTAAAGTTATTTTTTGAAATAAAAGATGCAAAATTTTTTATATCTTCATCTAATTCAATTTTTGGTTCACGCGAAGATAAAAACACACAGGCTGTTTTCACTTAACCCTCTAATGATTTTGACCATTCACCCAAAGCTGCTAACTTATTCATGTGTGCTCTGTGTGAAAAAGCGTTTTGTGCTGCGGCCATATTTTCATCTTTTCCAAGCCATGCATTTAATGCAGACTGTTGAAGCGCTCTGCCATAAGAGAAACTAAGTTTCCACGGCAACTCTTCGAGTTTATTCATGGCATCAAGATGCTCGGTAGATTCAATTTCTGTTTGGCCACCAGAAAGAAATGTAATACCGGGAAGATCAGATGGGACATTTTCTTTTAAGCATTTAAGAGTATATTCAGCAACCTCCTCCACAGATGACTTGTTGCTATGATCAGCGCCTGCAGTAATCATATTCGGCTTAAGAAGAGTTCCTTTTACATCTACATCATAGCTATCAAGGTAATCAAATAAAGCTTTGATTGACCTTGAGGTAGCATTAAAACAATCATCTATGGAATGATTGCCATTGATTAGAATTTCAGGTTCAACTATAGGAACCATTTTATTTTCTTGAGCTATCTTTGCGTACTTAGCCAACGCTTCCATGTTGGCATCTATGCACTCTTGTGTAGGCATATCTTTACCAATATTAATTACAGCGCGCCATTTGGTGAATTTAGCTCCCATCCTTTCATACTCATGGCATCTCTCATGCAAACCATCTAATCCTTGAGTTATTGTTTCTACTTCTGAGTTATTAAAAGGAAGTAATCCTTTGTCTACTTTTATGCCTGGGAGCGCACCATTCATTAAGATTATTTCTGTAAGTGGCTTTCCATCAATCGATTCTTGTCTAATGGTTTCATCAAAAAGAATCACCCCACCAATATTGTCTTTCATACCATCTGCCGAAAAAAGCATATTCCTGTAATTCCTTCTGCTCTCTTCTGTGCAATCAACCTGAATAGTATCGAACCTTTTTTTACAAGTTGGGTTGCTCTCATCTGCGGCTAAGATACCTTTGCCATTGCTAACAATATAGTTTGCTATGTCAGAAAGTGAATTTAAGTCCATTAGATTATTTTAACTCTAATGCTTCTATAGATGGTAGTTGTGCTCCTGACAAATATTTCAAAAATGCACCACCAGCAGTGGAAACATAATGAAATTTGCTGAGTTCAGAGAATTTGTTGATCGCATAAATCGTTTCACCTCCTCCTGCAATGACTTTTGAGTCTGTCTCTCCTAAAAAATTTATGAGTTGTCGAGTACCAGTTGAAAATTGTTCAATCTCAAATATTCCCAAAGGACCATTCCACAGAATAAAAGGAGAATTTTTTTTAGAAACTTCAGATTCATTAAATTCTATATCTAAAATCATTTCATTTTTCTTAACCTGATCAATGTTCACCGAACTAACAATTGTCGATTGAGGAGATTCAGCAGTGTAAACTTTTTTAGGAAGTATTATTTTGTTTGTTTGAAGAAGTCTTTTCGAAATATCTAGCATTTCGTCCTCTACCAATGAAGCACCCACCTCAAAACCACTGGCCTTTATGAATGTGTTTGCAATGCCCCCTCCCACTAAAACACTTTGAGATTTTTCAATGAGATTCTCAATAACAGATAGCTTTGTCGAAATCTTTGATCCACCGATGATGCTTATAATCTGATTATCCTCATTAAGTGCTGCGCGAAGATTTTTGACTTCTTTTGAAAAAAGGAGGCCTGCGCATGCTTCTTTAGCAAGGCTTATTGCTCCATATGTAGAGACAGATGATCTGTGGGCTGTCGCAAATGCATCCATCACATAAATATCAAATTGATTTGCTAGCATCCTCGCAAATTTTTTGTCGTTTGAACTTTCACCATCAAAAAAACGGATGTTCTCTAAAAAACAAAGATCGTCTGGAATCTCTTCAAGGTTTTTTATAAGAGGAATGCTCTTATTGAGCCTTTTTTCAAACCATTTCTTGATTGGCTCAAGTGAGAGGCTTTCAGAAAAATTACCTTCCACTGGTCTGCCTAAATGTGAAATTATGCAAAGCCTCCTTGTATGTTTCAGTATCTCAAGAATTGTTGGTAAAGCTGCAGAAAGTCTCTCATGACTTAAGATTTCTCCGTTATCGATTGGAACATTTAAATCTACACGTAAACCAATTTTTTTATTCTTAAGATCAAGATCACTTAGATATTTCATATCATTGATTTAATTCGACTCTTAATCTTGTCTACTGAAAAACCAAAGTGCTCCATGAGGATGTCTCCCTTGCCAGACTCACCAAAAGTTTCAATGCCAATTACATTTTTTGAATGCTTATACCATGAATTAGGATGTCCGCATTCGATAATAATGTTTGTCTTTTCATCAGAGAAGATCTCATTGTAATTATCAGCGTGTTTTTCTAATAATTCTAAACACGGAATGCTTACAACATTGCAAACTATGCCTTCTTCAAAAAGACTATTAGCGGCATCAAGAGCTAAACTTACTTCGGAACCAGTTGCTATCAAGTTTATCGATGAGTTTTCATTCTTGAGTACAAAATATCCGCCTTTTGAAATTTCAGAGTGATCTGTAATTGAAAAGTTTGCTAGGTTTTGTCTTGAAAGAATTAATGATGAAGGTCCGCTATTCTTTAAAGCATGCTTCCACGCATAAGCTGTCTCTAGAAGTGTAGCTGGTCTCCATGTTTTCATGTTGGGTGTTGATCTTAGGGTAGCCAAGTGTTCTATTGGTTGGTGAGTGGGGCCATCTTCTCCAAGGGCAACAGAATCATGGGAGAATACAAAAATTACTTTAATACCCATTAGAGCTGCCATTCTTACTGCATTTCTCCCGTAATCCATAAAAACTAGAAAGGTTCCACCATAGGGAATAATGCCGCCATGAAGAGCCATACCATTCATAATTGCATTCATGCCGAACTCTCTGACACCATAATAAATATAATTGCCATCAGGCTGGTCGTTTATGGCGATAGATTTGCTTGTAATTGTATTGTTTGATCCGCTAAGGTCTGCTGAACCACCAATTAAATTCTCAATTTTTGACTGCAAAAACTCTAGCACCACTTGAGAGCTTTTTCTTGTGGCCTGGGCACTTTTTTCTGATGATAATTTATCTATGAAATCATTAAATTCACTGTCAAAGGAATCAGGAAGCTTTCCAGAAATAGCTCCTTTTAATAGGCTTGCTTTTGATGTGTTTATTTCAGAATGTTTTTGACACAAATCATTCCAGTTTTTTTCCAAGAGCAAACCTTTTTCTTTAGCATCCCATGCTTCATATATTTCTTTTGTAATTTCAAAGGGCTTTAATTCCCAGCGGAGATTTTCCCGCAACTTATTTATATGGCTTTCTCCAAGTGCAGCTCCATGAGAGCTCTCACTATCTTGTTTTTCTCCGGCGCCATAACCAATAGAAGTGTTACATACAATCATAGAAGGCTTATTAGAATTTTTAGCCTCATTAATTGCTTTGTTAATTGACTCACGATTATGTCCATCAATTGGACCTACTACATGCCAGCCATAGGACTCACACCTCTTGATAATGTTGTCACCATACCAGCTTTCGATTTTTCCATCTATTGAGATCCCATTACTGTCGTAAAAGCAGATCAACTTACTTAATTCTAAAACTCCTGCAAGAGACATTGCCTCATGAGAAATGCCTTCCATCAGACATCCATCACCCAAAAAACAATACGTCATGTGATCAATCGGTTTGCAATCATCAGTATTTATTTTGCTCGCCAATATATTCTCTGCCAAAGCCATGCCTACAGCATTTGCTATACCCTGTCCAAGCGGTCCTGTTGTTGTTTCAACTCCTGGGGTGATGCCAAACTCCGGATGGCCAGGGGTTTTAGATTTGAGTTGTCTGAAGTTTTTCAAATCATCAATGGATAAGTCATAGCCGCTCAAGTGTAAAAGGCTATACAAAAGCATAGAGCCATGCCCATTGGATAATATAAATCTGTCTCTATTGAACCATTCAGGATTGTTCGGAGAATGTTTTAAGTGGTCTCTCCAAAGAACTTCAGCAATATCAGCCATTCCAAGTGGCATCCCAGGATGGCCTGAATTTGCGCGTTCAACGCTATCTGCAGATAGAAATCTAAGAGCGTTTACTATTTTATCAGTAATCAAATTAAGGTAATTGTTTAAGACAATTATATAATTCTAATTTAAGTTTTGAGCGCAATATGAAAATGAAGTACACAAAAATGCAATCAAATGGAAACGATTTCTTGATAACAGAAGACATCTCTTTTGTTGATAGGGTGGTTGAGCTTGCAGACCGAAAAAAAGGGGTTGGCTTTGATCAGTTGTTGCTAGTCAAAAATTCTGCTGAGTTTGAGTTAAAAGTTTTCAATGCGGATGGCTCCGAAGCAAATAATTGTATAAATGGATTAAGGTGTGTAGGTCAGCTTTACAATAAAGATGGACAAACAATTACTATAAGTGAGAAGAAATTTAAGATAATTTTTTCTCCTGAAGGTGTGGGAGTTGAAGCAGAAAAGCCAATTGTAAAAAGGTTAGATGAATACTTTATAGTTAATTTTGCTAATAATCACATTATTAAAGAGTCATATAGCCTAAATGAAGCTGAACTACCAAAAGAATACCTCGCACTCAAAAAAGATCAAAGATTCAAGGGAGTTAAAGATTTTAACTTAAGCTATTTTCAGAGAGATGGTGACATTGTTTTAATTAGGACTTTTGAGAATGGTGTTGGAGAAACACAATCCTGCGGTTCCGCAAGCATTGCAACGGCAGCAGTCATAAGCCAATCGAGTAATAAAAAAATAATAAATTTTAGTGCCATTGGTGGGCCTTCTGCTGTTTTTATAAGAACTAATAGCTTAGTATCTGTTGCAAGCGTAGAAGAAATTCATATGAACACATTTAATGAATAAACTTAAAGAAAAACTTAAAGAGTTTTTAAAAATCAAGAACTATTCTTCTCATACAATTTCTAGCTATGAGCGAGATATAAATCGATTTCTTCTGTTTTTAGATGAGAGCAAAATTAGCCCAACTGATATTTCTAAATCACACATAACAAGCTGGATAATTTCGCTAAGAAAATCAGGGCTTGGAAATAGGTCAATACAAAGGAATATTTCATCTGTAAAAAACTTTTATAAGTTTATATACAAAACTGGTTTATTAGATTCTGATCCATTTGAATCAGTTCAGTCACCAAAAATTCCTGAAACATTACCAAAAGCTCTTACCCCAGAAGATGTTGAAAAACTACTATCATTTCAACCCAAATCTAAATCAGATTTCAGAGATAAAGCTTTCTTAGAATTACTATATTCATCAGGCTTGCGTGTTTCAGAAGCAGTAGGCGTAAATTTATCATCTTTTGAATCTGAATTAAGTTTTGTGAAAGTCTTGGGGAAAGGGAAGAAAGAAAGAATGTTGCCGGTAGGTAAATTTGCAAAAGAAGCAATAGAAAAATGGTTAGTTGAAAGAGAGCATATAGCGAAAGACACAAATGCTTTGTTTATTAATAAATATGGAAAAAGAATTTCTATTAGAGCTATGCAAGAAAGGATCTATAACATATCTATTGCACAAGGCTTGTCACCAGTTAGCCCACATATGTTGAGGCATAGTTTTGCAACCCATATTTTAGAATCAAGTGGTGATTTGCGCTCAATACAAGAAATGTTAGGACATAGTAGCTTGAGTACAACGCAAATATACACTAAATTAAACTTCCAACAATTAGCAAAAATTTACGACAGATCTCATCCTCATGGCAAGAAAGAAAATAAAACTAATAACATTTGATCTTGATGATACTGTCTGGCCAAACAAAAAAGTTATCCTTGATGCAGAAAAAACCTTGTGGTCATTTCTGTTAAGCAAAGTTCCGTCACTTAAAGAAAATTTCAATGAAGAAGAGATAAACAAAATTAGAGTTAATCTTGTTGAAAAAGATGAAACATTAAAATTTGACCTTACAAGGTTCAGAAAAGAGGTTGTTAAAGCTCTTTTAATTTCTCATGGGCTAGATAATAACGAAGCAATATACTACAGCAATGAGAGCTTCAACGAATTTTTTAAAATAAGAAATAAGGTTCACCTTTATAAGGATGCAAAAATTATTTTAGAGAGACTGCATAGAAAAACATTGATTGGCGCGCTATCAAACGGTAATGCCGATCTTGAGATAATAGGCATAAATCAATTTTTTGATTTTTCAATAAATTCAAAAGATGTCTGTAGCAACAAACCATCGCCCCCACACTTTTTAAAGGCGCTAGAAATTGCAAACTGCAGCCCTGGTGAAGCTGTTCATATTGGAGATTGTCCAGTAAATGACATTGGTGGAGCTAGAAATTGCAATTTAAATACCATATGGTTTAATTGCGAAAAAAATAAATGGGATGAAATATTTCCTTGTGATCTGCAAGCGAAAAGCTGGAAAGATCTTTATGAGATAATAAATAAAAATTATATTTTGGAGAGATAGTATGTTTAATCCGTTTGGAATGGGAAAAGATCTTAAAGGGATGGAAAAAATGGTAAAACCAGCCCTTGAAAAATTTATGAAAGAGTCAGGGTTTGTAAAAAAAGATGAACTTAGCAATGCTCTTGAAAAAATTGAAGCATTAGAACGAAGAGTAAGCGATTTAGAAAGAAGGTAAGTTACTCAACTAAAGTCAGTGCATCTAGCATGTACTGAACCGACCTTTCAATTTCTGTTTCAGAACAGTCCATACACATACCTTTTGCTGGCATTGCGTTATAACCATTGTAAGCATTGCCGGTAAGCAACTCGAGACCTTTATCTAATCTCTCTTCCCATTGAGCTTGGCTGCCCAACATTGGGGCACCTGCGAGCCCAGCAGTATGGCAAGCGGCACATCCTTGATTATAGACGGCCTCTCCAGATCTACCTGCTACAGCTGCATCATCACCTGATTCCATACCTGGCATTGCCACAACTGGAACATCCTTTAACAAGCCCAGTCTTTTTCTAACTTCGTCCTCATAAGAATCTGTATAAAAATTCATTGAAACAAAAAGTGCGAATAAAATTAAGGTGATTTTTTTCATTAGTTAGTAAGTTGTTCCTGTAGTTTAAATTTCAAGCTACCCATCGTAAAGTGACAGCATATTATTTATATTATTTTGTACGTCCGCCGATCTCTTAAACTTATACCTTCCATTTATATAGATTGAGGGGACTCCTTCCATAACGCCAGCAGAGCTTAGCTCTCTGACTTTTCTTAGAGCGTTCATTGCCTTAATACCTATACCAAAAGAGGAGTAAACATTCATAAATTTTTCAGCATCATAACCATGTCTTTTAGCAAAAGCCTCAATATCTTGATTATTTGAGAATCTTTCCCTGAGCAGTTGATAGTCTGTATAAACCTTTAAATGTGCTTCGTTACCAAGCCCTAGGGCCTTTATGGTGTAGAAAAGCCTTGCAAACACTTCATTGCCCGCTGGAATTTGAACAAAAACAACATCAGGTCTCTGTTCTTTAAGTTGAGCAGCTGTAGATTCAAAACTCATACACGCTGGGCACCAGTACCCAAAAACCTCAGTTATTGCTTTCCCTTCAAGCAGACCACTTGGGATTATGTCGTAATCTCTTCCTTCAGTTGGTTCTGCTTTAGCCATAAATGACATGAGCAGCAGCAAAACTGTAAAATTAAAAAAATTATTTCTCATAAGTATGCGAGAATGATTATATAACAACTTGCAGGTAAATTATTAATGAAATCGAATATTAAACACCTAGATATGACCTTTGTTGAAAGCGCTGCGGAATACAGTCAGTGCTTAGTTCATAATGAACCAGAAATCGCGTTTGTTGGTGCCTCTAACGCTGGAAAATCGTCTGCAATAAATGCAATTTCAAATCAAAAAAAACTTGCTAAAACCAGCAAGACTCCCGGCAAAACAAAACTTTTCAATTTTTTCAAATTAAGTCATGGATACATAGTTGACTTTCCAGGGTATGGCTACTCAAAAGTATCCAAAAAGCAAAAAAAAGAGTGGTCGAAAGAATTGCCAAAATATTTCGATCATAGAAAAAACCTAATAGCATCCATACTTTTTACAGATATTAGAAACCCGATGCGAGAAATGGATTTATCAATGCTAAATTTTGCTTATAGCAAGGGAGTGCCGACTTTATTAGTTCTAACAAAATCAGATAAGGTAAGCACTACAGAGGCTGAAGCTATTTCTGATCATATACAGAAAAATTATGGTGAAAACTTAATATTTTCCATTCAAGAAAAAGCCAGCATACAGAAGTTAAGCAGCTTCATTAATGAGCTTCTCTCCAGTTAGAACCAAAACCAAACTCAACTTTTAGTGGCACATCAATGCTGGTTGTCTCTTCCATTAAATTTAATATTTGTTTTATGTAGTCCTCAGAAATATTTTCAGGAACTTCAAATACAAGCTCATCATGTACTTGCAAAATCATCTTAATCTCAGGACTGTTATCTTTTAACCATGAACTTATTTTTATCATTGCAATCTTAATTATGTCAGCAGCACTACCTTGGAGAGGGCCGTTAATTGCAGCTCTCTCTGATGCTTGCCTTAACATGTAATTAGTTGAGTTAATGTTTGGAACATGAATTTTTCTGCCATATAAAGTTTCAACAAACATTTTTTCCTTAGAGCTTTCAACGATGTTCTCCATGAATTTTTTTACCTGACTATATCTATCGAAATAATTATTTAAAAAGATGTCCGCTTCAGCTCTAGAAACTCCTAATTGATTTGAGAGACCAAAAGCGCTCATCCCATACAATAGGCCAAAATTAATTGTTTTTGCTCTTCTTCTCATTTCACCGTCTACTCCTGCGATATCAACTCCAAATATCTCAGATGCTGTCCTTTTATGTATATCTTCATCATTTTGAAATGAATTGAGCATTATTTTGTCTTGAGAATAATGTGCCATGAGCCTCAATTCAATTTGTGAGTAATCCATGGCCATTATTTTTTTTCCTACTGGAGCAACAAATGCCTCTCGAACAGTTATTCCTTCTTTTGTCCTAATAGGAATGTTTTGCAAATTAGGATCAGAGGAAGAAAGCCTCCCTGTTGATGTTACAGCTTGATGATATGATGTATGCACTCGTGACTTTTGGTCACAAATTTCGGCAATTTTGTCAGTATAAGTGCTTTTAAGTTTGGCAAGCGATCTGTACTCCAATATTTCTGAAACGATACTATGTTCTGCAGATAGTTTTTGTAATACGGACTCTGAGGTAGAAAAATAACCAGTGGATGTTTTTTTAAGACCCTTGGAATCTATTTTTAATTTTTCAAAAAGAACCTCGCTTAATTGTTTAGGTGAGTCAATATTAAAAACAGTACCAGACTGATCATGTATTTTTTTTACAAGCTCCAGAAGCTTAGCTCCAAACCCCTTAGAAAGTTCATTCAAGTGATTAATATCAATCAGTGCTCCTTCAGTCTCCATCTCTAGCAGAGTAAATAGTAATGGGTAATCTATATCTTCTAATAACTTGCTGGTGTTTTTATCTAAAAGCCCATGTAATTTTTCATAAAGCTGTAATGTTATATCTGCATCTTCAGCAGCATAGTTTGTTGCTTCTTTAATCGGCACTTCACTGAAGTTTTTATATTTCTTTGCGCCTTTGCCAACAACATCTTCATATTTTATTGTTTTAGTATTCAGATAATGCTCTGCAAGTGCGTCTAAATTGTGTCGTGTGGCTGTGCTATTGTATGCATACGAAAGCAGCATAGTGTCAGCATAGAATTCTGAAATAAATATATCGTGGTTTTGTAAAACCCTAATATCATATTTTAAATTTTGTCCAATTATTTTTGATTGATTCTGCACAAGCAAATTCTTTAGCCACTCAATCGTTTCGTCGGTCTTTAATTCTGTTTGTTCAATATGGTTTATGGGTATATAGAAACCCTCATCTTTCTTAAAAGAAAAACTAACACCAACAAGATTTGCAGTGCTAGGATCTAAAGAAGTGGTTTCTGTGTCAAATGCAAAATATTTTGATTGTTCAGTTAATTCTTTAACTCTATTGAGCTCTTTTGTTGTTGATACTGTCTGATAGTTTGTAGTTCTTTTCTCATTTTGTTCGCCAATGAAAGAATTAAACTCTAATGTTTTATAAAAACTTTTTAGCTGGTCACTATTGGTTGAAGGAATATTTATGCTTTCAACATCTAAATCAATATCTATGTCTGTTTTTAGTGAAACGAGAAATAAATTCCTGTGAAGCAGGTCTTTTTCTTTTCTTAAATTTTCTCCAACGACGCCAGTTATCGAATCTGCATTGGAGATTATATTATCAATATTCTTGTATTCATTAAGCCATTTGGCTGCAGTTTTATTGCCAACTTTTGTAATGCCGGGGATGTTGTCTGCCTTATCTCCAACCAAAGCTAATAGCTCAGCAACTTGATTGGGTGCAACACCAAATTTTTCAACAACATAGTCAGAATTGAAAAATTCATTTGACATTGAGTTGTGTTGAATAATATTTTCATTTACTAACTGAGTTAGATCTTTATCAGGAGAGGATATTAAAACTTTTTTATTTTTGTAATTCAGTGCAAGGGTAGCTATAACGTCATCAGCCTCAACCCCATCAACTTCCTGCACGGAAAAATTAAATAATTTCGATAATTCTTTTATATCTTCTATTTGGACTCTAAGCTCGTTTGGCATTGGTGGCCTATTAGCCTTATATTCTTTGTAATAATCGTTCCTAAAGTTGGGGCCCTTTGCATCAAATATCATTACCATTGGTACGCCAGGATACGTCTGTATAAGCTTTCTTAACATTGAAGCAAAACCTCTTGTCGCGCCTGTTGGTTTTCCGCTTGATGTGGTCAGTGGCGGAAGCGCGTGGAAGGCTCTATATATATAAGAAGTTCCATCTATTAAAATTACATCTGGTCTAAAAATCATTGGACTATATATATAATACTTAATAGTGAAAGAAATAATTAAAAACTATTCTGATTTCATCATCACATTTTGTGCATTTATTGTTGTGGTGGGCCAGTACTACCTAGAAAATATCGTCGGCCTTGAGCCTTGTAATCTTTGCATTCTTCAAAAGCTCTCAGCACAGATAGTGTTTATTATTTTCTTACTGAAATTAATAATTCCAAAGTTTAAATACTTATTTGATATATTTGGTGCTTCGGTTTTATTTTTTGGTTTATCAGCGAGTTCCAGACAGATTTATTTACAAAATTTACCTAAAGACGAATTGGCTGCAGGTGTTTGTGATATTCCCTTTGAATTTCTTTTTAATATGTACCCATTCTTCGAAGCATTGGGAAAGGTTTTTCAGGGAAGCAGCAAATGTGCTGAAGAATCATGGTCATTTATTGGTTTAAATATCCCCGAGTGGGCGACAGTATTTTTTGCTTCTATGATCTTGCTAATATTGCTAAGATACGTTTTAACAAATTTAAAGGGCCACACAAAATAAATGTCCAGATCTCTGCAACTTACAAATTCTGAGCTCATAGAAAAATCAGTAGCAAATAATGAGAGCGTGCTCACACATACTGGAGCTTTGCTTGCTTTAACTGGAAACAGAACAGGAAGAAGCACGAAAGATCGCTTTATCGTAAAAGAAAACAGCACTGAAGACAAAATTGAATGGGGCGAGGTTAATAGGCCTTTTGATGCAGAGGATTTTGATAGGCTTTGGGACAAAGTGAACACCTATATGGATGAAAGAGATCATTATGTTTCTGAAGTTCATGTAGGCTCAAATTCTAACCATTACATTCCTGTTGAAGTTAGGTCTGAGCTAGCTTGGCACTCTTTGTTTTCAAAATTAATTTTTATAGCTCCTGAAATATTTAATGAGGAAAATAAAGAGGTTTGGAAAATAACTACTGCAGCAAATTATGTTTGTGATCCTGAAACAGATAAAACCAACTCAGAATCTTGCGTGATTATAAATTTTTTACGTCGCAAAGTTTTAATTGCTGGCATGAGGTATGCAGGAGAAATGAAAAAATCAATGTTTGCGGTGCAAAATTTTCTTTTACCAGAGAAAGGCGTCTTACCTATGCACTGTTCAGCAAACCAAACCACAGATAAAAGAACAACACTTTTTTTTGGCCTGTCTGGAACAGGCAAAACAACTTTATCAGCAGACCCAAAGTGTGCTCTCATTGGAGATGATGAGCATGGTTGGGCAGACGGGTCTGTATTTAATTTTGAAGGAGGCTGTTATGCAAAGTGTATTAATCTATCAAAGGAAAATGAGCCACTAATTTGGGATGCCATTAAGTTTGGAAGTATTTTAGAAAATGTCGTTACAGATGATAAAGGCATACCTGATTACTCAGATAGCAAATATACCGAGAATACCCGAGTTTGCTACCCAAGAGATTTCATTGAAGGGTCAGTTCCAGATAATGAAGGCAATGAGCCTGATAACATTATTTTCTTAACTTGCGATTTGTCTGGTGTTTTGCCTCCTGTAAGCGTGCTTAATGAAAATGCTGCTGCTTATCATTTCTTGAGCGGCTATACAGCTAAAGTTGGCTCTACAGAAATTGGCAGCACAAAATCAATGGACTTTACTTTCTCCACATGTTTTGGAGCACCATTTTTTCCTAGACCTGCAAGCGTATATGCTGATTTGCTTATCAAGCGAGTACAACGAAATAATACAAAAGTATTTTTGGTAAATACGGGGTGGACTGGTGGAGGTTATGGGATAGGAAAAAGGTTTCCAATACCTGTTACTCGATCTGTAATAAACGGTATTCAAGAGAATAAGATTGATTTTGATAATCTTATTTATCTAGATAAATTGAATCTACATATTCCTGCGAAACTTGATGGTGTTGAAGAAAAATATCTAAACCCACGAAGTAATTGGGATTCAATTGAGGCATATGATCAAGAATGTGAACAGCTTTGTGAAAGATTTAGGAATAATTTCAAAAAATTCGACGTTTCACAAGAAATTGTTGATGCCGGCCCAAAATAGAGAGCATTATGGTTGAACCCAGCCAAAGCAAGATCAATAAATATCTTAAGTCTGATAAAAAAACCTATAAAGGTTTAGAAAAAGAGAACCTGAGATCTGACAATGAAGGCAAAATATCAAACAAACCTTTCCCTTCTGCTTTTGGTATTCATAATTTTAATAGATATGTAACTCTTGATTATTCAGAACCTCATCTTGAATTAGTCACACCTCCATTTGAATCAAATAGTGCCGCACTCGACTTTTTGTCTGATTTACATGGGTTTGTTGAGAATAATCTTGATGGAGATTTGCTTTGGAACTACTCTATGCCTCCAAAATTCAAAAGCAAATATATAAAATTGCCTCATCATAGAAATTGTAATACCACAAAACTTGCACACTTATACCGTCTAGGCCTGCGAAACAGATATGGAGATAAGATGCAAAGTACTGCGGGCATACATTTTAATTTTTCACTATCAGAGTCTGCCATTACGTCTCTTAATGAGAGCAAAACTAATATTTATTTAGGTATGAGCAGAAATCTTTTAAGGCTTTTCCCTATTGTGCTTCGTTTAATTGGCTGCTCTCCTGTTGCACATAAATCTTTTATGAAGGGGAGAAAAATAAACATAGAAACAATGAATGAAGATGATTGTTGCTTGCCAAAATCTACCTCTCTGAGAGTTAGCCGACTTGGGTATTATTCTGAGGAGCAGGACGAAAACTTTATTACCTTTAATTCCTTAAAAGACTACCTTTCAATTATTAGAAATTACATTAATAAGCCAAATAAAAAGTTTCAAAACATTTCTTTAGATCTCAAGCAGCAAGTAAACAATGGGACAATCCAAATGGAAAGTGAACTCTATAATCACATAAGACCGAAGGGAGTGATATCTAGAAAAGTAAGACCATACAATCAATTAAAAGAGAATGGTATTGAATACTTGGAACTTAGATCAATAGACCTTAATCCTTATTCAACGATAGGCATATCTTTAGAAGATATTGAGTTTTTAGAGCTTCTTTGTCTATATTGTGTCCTCTCAGAATCGCCCGACATAAGTTTAGTTGAAAGTGAAGTAATTAAAGAAAATATACGTCGATCATCAGAGAGTGGACAGGGGTGTAATTTTATAAATAGCCTTGAATCTGTGCCAGGAGAAGTCGATGCAAAAGACATGGCAGAAAGCTTTTTAAATAAACTTCAGGCCTTTTCTAAAGAAATTGGTCTTCATGACGATAGAAAAGATATGTTTGACGAATACTTTAAAAGAAATGAAAACCCCCTTTCAGAGAGATTAATCGAGGACATAAAAAAACATGGTGGTGTTCTTGACTTTATTTTAAAGCAATCAAAGCACACACACAGAAAAATAGATAATGAAAATCTAACTATATTTCAGAATGAAAAGGAAATTTCAGAAACTGAATATGAGAAACATAAAAAGCAAGATGATATTATATTTGAAGAATACCTTGAAAATTTTAGAGGAGCTATACGTTGAAAATTTTACACTGTAAGGAATATGGACCTATTGAAAACCTTGTTTGGGAAGATATTGAGAGCCCGACACCAGGAGATGACGAAGTAACAATAAGCATTAAAGCAGCTGCTTTAAACTTTCCTGATTTTTTAATAGTACAAGGCCTTTATCAGTTTAAACCAGAGTTACCATTCGCACCCGGAAATGAAGGAGCAGGTGTTGTTAAGAAAGTTGGCAAAAATGTTAAAAAACTTAAAGAAGGAGATAGAGTCTATTTTATGGCGCCGTATGGAGCCTTTGCAGAAGAAATTTGTATAAATGAATTTGCAGTGTTTCCTATAGCTGATGATACGTCTTTTGAAGTGGCTGCATCTTATCAGATGGCTTATGGAACAAGTTATCATGCTCTTATGCAGAGAGGAGAGCTAAAAAAAGATGATGAGGTTCTAATTTTGGGAGCTTCAGGTGGTGTTGGTTTGGCAGCTCTAGATATAGCTAAAGCAAAGGGTGCCAGAGTAGTAGCAGGCGTTTCAACAGAAGAGAAAGCAAAAATATGTAAAGACTATGGAGCTGATGATGTTGTAATTTATGGAACAGGACCAAATGACAGAGACGAGTCTAAAACATTTTCAAATGAACTAAAGTCCAAAAGCACTAAAGGGGGTTATGACATTATTTATGATCCAGTTGGAGACTGTTATGCAGAACCTGCTTTCAGATCTATAGGTTGGCGAGGGAAGTATTTGGTTGTTGGTTTTGCAGCAGGAAATATACCAAAACTCCCAATTAATTTGACACTACTTAAAGGAGCTTCAATAGTTGGTGTCTTCTGGGGCGCTTTTACTGGTCGTGAATTTGAGGAGAACCAAAAAAACATAACCGATATAAATAACATGCTTTCAGAGAAAAAAATTAATCCTCTAATATCAAAAAAAATACCTATGAGTGAAGCTGTCGAAGCAATAAAACTGATAGGGAGCAGAGGTGTTGTCGGTAAAGTTGTACTTATAAATAAATAAATCTAGTTTATTGCGTTGCAAGCAATGATTTTGTAACTAATGACATTGCTGAGCTCTCAAAAGGGGCCTTGAAAATTCCTATAACCTCTCCTTTTGAATTTACCACCACTAAGTGATTGGTGTGTGAAATAACCCTTTGATTCATGTGATTTTCCATGGGTGCTAGCTTTTCAATACCTAGTTGATAGCCCAACTTCACAACCTCTGAAATATCACCAGAAATTCCCATAAAGTCCTTATTAAAAGCTGTTACGTAGCTTTTTAATCTTGTAAGAGTGTCTATTTCAGGATCAAAACTAATTAAATAGTAAGCGATATTATCAGTTTCAATCTTTTCATAAAGCTGCCTCATTACTGACATCATGACAGGACACTCTGTGGGACAGCTTGAATAACCAAAGTAAATAAAATTTAAATCCTTCTCTTTAAAACTTTCATTGGTAAATGAGTTTCCATTATGGTCGATGAGGTCAAAATTTCTCAGCGCTTCATAATTTCCGTATTTAAAAAAACCGTTCACCTTCATCTCTTCAACAGAAAGAATTCTCGGCTGGCTTATGCGCCATACAGAATATATCGAAAGAAATAGAACTATGCTGAATAATAGAATTGTAAGCAGGTTTTTAGACATAAAGTTTAATAAGAAAATCAATGTAAGTTGCTAAGAAAAATAGAAACATGTAGCGTACGGAAAAATTAAAAATCTTCATTGAGAGCTGATTGTCTTTATCGTCCAGGTAAGAGATGCATAAATATATAAAATACAAGTTAAGCAAGGTTGTTGAAATTAAATAAAAGTAGCCAGTTAGATTATAAAAGAATGGTGCTAAAGAGGCTCCAAGAAGCAAAACAGCATAAACCACCATTTCTTTTTTTGTTCTAGTTACCCCTTTTGCGATTGGCATCATTGGCACTCCCTCTTTTTCATATTCGTCAATTCTATCTATTGCCAATGGCCAGAAATGTGGTGGTGTCCATAAAAAAATAACAAGAACCAATATTAGTGGCAAAAGCGACACCTCATTTGTCACGGCTGTCCACCCAATAAGGGGAGGAAGGGCTCCAGACAAACCTCCAATTACTATGTTCTGTGGTGTAGCCCATTTTAAATAAATGGTATAAACAAGACTATAAAATATAAATCCGAACGTTGTTATCAGCAGTGTTAACAAATTTGAAAAATAGAGCAATAAACTGGACCCAACAAATAATAAGATAGCTGTAAACGTCAAAGCTTGTACAAGAGAAATATCTCCAGAAGCGAGTGGCCTTTCTTTTGTTCGTGCCATATTTTTATCTGACTCACGATCAAAAATCTGGTTTAATGCTGCAGATGAGGCTGCTAATAATGCAAAGCCTAAAAGACTTGCCAGACTATTAAATATGTTTGAATAAAATTCTACTGCAAGCAACATACCTACGAGCGCAGTAACAGTTAATAGTAAAACTATTTTTGGTTTGCAAAGAGTTACAAAACTAGACAGGTTCACTATTTCTCCTAAAGCTTAAAAAAGTCATTACAACAAAGGTCAGTACCAACATAACTCCAACTATATTGTGTGCTACAGCATTCCAAAGTGGCAGCGAGCTAAGAACATTATTCACTCCTAGGAACACCTGGAAAAACAGAATAGCTAAAAAGCTACCAACTATTGGTCTTGTATTTCTAGACCATAATTTGGCTGCAAGAAACAATGAATAAAAGAAAACAACTATGGCTCCTATTCTATGGGTAAGGTGTATAGCAACCCTTGCTTCATAACTCATTTGTCCATACAAGTAGTTTGGTCCTATGGTCTGGAAAAGGTTAAAGCCTTCCTTGAAATTAGTATCAGGAACAAGCTGCCCCTGACAGTAAGGCAGGTCAAGACAGGCTCTTGCTGCATAATTTGTCGATGTCCAAGCACCCAAAAAGATCTGCCCAAGAATTAATATGAAACCAACTATGATATACGGCTTGTTTCTAACCAAAATTGCATAGGAGTTTGATATTTTCAGGGACTTCATAAAAATGATTAAAAATAGTGAGGTTGTGATGATTGCTCCAAATAAATGAGATGTAACTATTAAAGGATGTAATTTCAAACTTACTGTTAAATAGCCAAAGATGCCCTGTCCAATAATTATTAAGAGCAAAACCGCAGATTCGGTTTTCATCTTTTTCTCTCTAAAAGCTATGAACAATAGTGCTATTGCTAATAAGCCGAGCGAGGCTGCAAAGTATCTATGCACCACCTCAGGAATTATTTTGTCTATCTCTACTGGTGAATCAGGGTATAAGCTTTCAGCTATCGCAATTTCATCTGGGGTTGTTGGGAAAGTAACGAAACCATAGCAACCCGGCCAGTCAGGGCAACCAAGCCCTGCATCAGCAAGCCTTGTCCATGCACCCAGACCTATTACAACAAAACAAAAGGCTACACCAATTGCTGCAAAAACTTTTGTATTAAAAATTTTCATAATATTTGCTTCACTTCCTCAAAAACATCATTGAAAGTTAGTTCCGACTGAAACTCCCATATAAGAAGAGCGAATGAATCTACTAAAAGCAAGGAATTAGATGCATATGGATCTTGAAGCCTGCCTTCAGTTTTATTTTTAAACAAGTCGTCTTTATCGTATAAATAAATTACGCCTGGATAGTCTGCTCTTAGCTCCTCAGCAATCGCAAACTGTTCTTTGTCGTTGTAGACCACTATCCTTAACAACCTGTGCCCTTCTCTTCTAAGGGTCAGCTTAGAGCTTCTAGCAACATCATATTTCTCTTTACTTAGTTCAAGATCATTAAAATTATCAAAATATACAAAGTAGAATTTTCCCGGAGTAAATTGAAATTTATCCCCATCCTCCGTTATAAGATTTATATCTGAAATTTCTATTTTTGGTTCAATAGGCATTCCTTTTGTATTAATTGTGGGCTTGTAGCCCAAGAAGTATGTAAGTGTTGAAGCGGTTAATGTCAAAAGAGGAATTAACAAGATCATAAGCGCTAGTCTGTATTGTCTATCCATCTTTTCTCCTATATGCGTAAACTGTCAATATTATTAAAGCGGCACATAAACCAAACCATTGTATGGCATACCCTATATGTTTGCTTGCAGACATATTCACGGGCTTTTCAATTAAATCAAATTTATCTTCTTGTCTCACACCTAGATTTAATAAAAAATTATGTAAATATACATTGGTTTCTAAATTGAATTTGTTAGAGATATAACTTGAATCGAATTCCTGAATAATCCTATTATCCGATTCTTCGATATTTTTAACAAAAGAATTGTTCTCTTTTTTAAGAACAGTTCCCACAAGCTCTTTCTTATCTTTTGGCACATTAATAATTGGTAGGTCATTTTTAATCATGTTCCTTGGAACAAAACCTCGATGCACAAATATTAATGAACCATCAGCGATCTCAAACAAATGATAAATTTTAAAGCCAGCCTTACCGTTTAATATTGCGTTATCTTCATATATTACAAGGTCTTTGAAGCTCCCTGAGGCTTTAATTGGCTGCCAATTTTTATAAATCTTGTCTTGCTCAAGCTCAATAGCAGGTGATACCAACAAATCGTCATAATTGGCAATAATTGTGTTTTTTTCTTCTGCTCTCTGTATCTGCCACAATCCAAGGCTAATTGTTATTGGCACAAAAATAATTGCAAAAATTAATATCTTTGATTTAAAGCTATTCAATGTTTTAATATCTCCGTGTTAAAAACTATCATATTCATTTTACTCGTATTGGTTTTAATAAGCTTGGCATCAAGCTTAGTGTTTCTTTTCATTGACAGAGGCAAACCTAACAAAAAACGCATATTGTATGGTCTAGGATTCAGAGTCACTCTCGGCGCGATTTTACTTATTCTCATAGTCTATGGTATTGCAACAGGCCAGCTTGGCAACCAAGCGCCTTGGGGTTAAAGAATATAGACAAACAGAAACAAGCAAACCCAGACCACATCTACAAAATGCCAGTACCAAGATGCTGCTTCGAAACCAAAGTGCTCCTTGTCAGTAAAGTGATTAAACCCAGCTGATCTTGCAAGCTGAGTTGCCAGAAAAATTCCACCAATCAAAACATGCATACCATGGAATCCAGTGAGCATAAAAAACGTGGTTCCATATACACCTGAGTTCAGTTGCAAGCCTAGGTGAGCGTATGCTTCATAATATTCAAGACCTTGCAAAATCACAAAAATAAAAGCAAGAGACACAGTTATTGCTAACCAAAAATTAAATCTTTTTCTGTTGTTTTCTTTGAGAGCCATGTGAGCAAAGTGAACAGTGCCACTCGACGTGAGAAGGACAATAGTATTGTAAAGTGGCAGCCATGTGCCAATATCTCGCAAACTGTGAAGGTACATGTTTTCAGCAGGTCCCTTTGTCACAGCCTGATCTCCCATCAAGCTTTGTTCTGGAGTAATCATTGGTGGCCATGTTGCTTCAAAATCAGGCCACAGCAAATCACCAGCCAAACCTTTCGCAGTTGCTCCTTCTCCACCAAGCCATGGTATGGAAAATGTTCTTATGTAAAACAATGCGCCAAAAAAAGCGGCGAAGAACATAACCTCGGAGAAAATAAACCAAGCCATGCCATAAACATATGAATTATTTAATTGCGGTGTATCCAGCCCAGCTAAGGATTCTCTGGTTACTACAGAAAACCAGTATGCCATAGTGCCAACAACTGCTGCCACACCAAAAAAGAACATTGTTGTACCTTTTCCCATGACTGCGTCAGCCGCTCCAACACCAAAAAAGAGCATTGCTACAGCAAAGACGATTGGTATAGAGCTTTTTTCAGGTACGTAATATTTTTGATGTCCAGTTGTCTCAGTGTTCATGGTTTGCTACGAGAACTTCCTCTCTCTCTTTTTCAAATAGAGTATATGATAAGTACACATTATTAACATTATCTGTAAGCTCAGAGTCTACATAAAACCTGATGGGCCATTCTTGGGTTTCATAGGGCTCAAGGGTTTGTTCGCTAAAACAGAAGCACTGAATTTTCTTTATGTTTTCTGCAGCAAGGCCCGGTGAAACAGAGGGGACGATAGAAAGAGTTAATTTCTTGTTTGTATTGTTTGTTGCAACATAGGTTGTTTTGCTGACTTTATCAGTCAAAACCTCAATGTTTGCCGAACTGGGATAGAATGTGACCGGTGCAGACCCGCTTACGGTACTAAGAAACCTAACATTGACCTGCCTCTCATAGGTTTCATTGCTCTTTTTAAAAAAATCTGAAGGCCCATATATTTTTCCGTTTAAGCCAGTTACCTCACAAAACACATTGTAAAGAGGCACTAACATAAAGGAAAAGAAAAACATAAATATCACCGCACCTACTAGGGATGTAAAAATTTTGTTTTTAAAAGGTCCTTTATCCATTCAGCTTAGGGGGTGTATCAAAAGTATGGTACGGAGCAGGTGAGTCGACTGTCCATTCAAGGCCATCTGCACCATCCCAAACTTGTGGAGTAGCTTTTTTGCCAACGAAAACAGTTTTGACAACTATATACAGAAATAACAACTGTGATAGTCCAAATAAAAATGCGCCAACAGAAGAGACTGCATTCCACTCTGCAAACTGAAGGGCATAATCAGCATATCTTCGTGGCATTCCTGCCAAACCGACAAAATGTTGTGGGAAGAAAGTAATATTTACACCAATGAAGGAGAGCCAAAAATGCATTCTGCCCATTCTCTCGTCATACATGTTTCCAGTCCATTTTGGTAGCCAATAATAAACTGCTGCCATTATGGAAAATACTGCTCCTGGAACAAGAACATAGTGGAAATGTGCTACAACAAAATAGGTATCATGATATTGAAAATCTGCTGGAGTAATGGCCAACATTAGGCCTGAAAAACCGCCAATTGTAAAAAGAACAACAAATGCTATTGAGAACAGCATTGGTGTTTCATATGTTATAGAGCCTTTGAAAATTGTTGCGCACCAGTTGAAAACCTTCACACCTGTTGGTATTGCTATGAGCATCGTCGCCCACATAAAGAAAAGCTCTGCTACCAATGGCATGCCAACTGTAAACATGTGGTGAGCCCAAACCACAAAGGACAATACAGCTATCGAAACCATTGCGTATACCATCGATGAATGTCCAAAAAGAGGTTTACGAGAAAAAGTTGAAATGATGTGTGATGTAATGCCAAATGCTGGCAGGATCATAATATATACTTCTGGGTGCCCAAAAAACCAGAAGACATGCTGGAATAAAACAGGGTCTCCGCCTCCTGCAGCGTCAAAGAAAGATGTCCCAAAATACGCATCCATTAACAACATAGTTACTGCGCCAGCCAAGACAGGCATAACTGCGATAAGCAGATAGGCTGTAATTAACCAAGACCAAACAAAAAGCGGCATCTTCATTAATGTCATTCCGGGTGCTCTCATGTTCATAATAGTAACTACTACATTTATTGATCCCATGATTGAAGATGCACCCATGATGTGAATAGCAAAAACAAAATAAGCAATATTTGGGTAATTAGTTGAAAGGGGTGCGTAAAAAGTCCAACCAAAGCCTGGCATGCCGCCTTCCATAAATGCTGTTGAAAGCAAAATACCAAATGCAACTGGCAGCAACCAAAAGCTTAGATTGTTCATTCTTGGCATAGCCATGTCAGGTGCGCCTATCTGGAGAGGTATCAGCCAGTTAGCTAAACCAACAAAGGCTGGCATTACGCCACCAAAAATCATTATTAGACCGTGCATAGTTACAAGCTGGTTGTATCTTATAGGATCCATGAGTTGTAGGCCTGGCTCAAATAATTCAGCCCTTATGCCCATCGCGAACGCTCCACCCAACAGGAATGCAGCAAAAGCAAACCATAAATATAATGTACCAATATCTTTGTGGTTTGTTGTGGTCAGCCACCGCATAAAGCCCTTTCGTGGGCCATGATGGTCATCATGATGATCGTGATTTTCAACTACTGCACTCATACTAATCTCCTATAAGTTTGCCTCTTTGTATTCAACTATATCTTTGGGAATAACAATTTCTCCATCTCCAGATCCATCATTTCCCCAGGATAATCTTGTGAACGTGATGACTGATGCCATTTCAACTTCATTAAGTTGTTCCGCAAATGATTGCATCTGGCTACCACGTATACCTTCCATTAAAATTTCAATCTGGCCGGCTTTATTGTTCATTACTACATCGCTTCCTGCAAGAGCTGGATAAAATCCAGCAATTCCTGCTCCATTTGCCTGATGGCATGCTGCACATCTGGTTTCATAAATCTCTTCACCTGTTGCTAGCAACTCTTCAGAGGTCCACTCTTTCTCAGTCAAATATGCAACCTGCTCTGCAAGATCTCTTTTTTGCTGAAGCCACTCTTCGTACTCTTGTTGTGTTACAGCTTTTACAACAATAGGCATATAAGCATGTCTCTCACCACAAAGCTCTGTGCAATTTCCTCTATATATACCAGGCACGTTCACTTTAGTTTTTGCCACATTGATAAATCCTGGAATAGCATCTTGCTTTACAGCAAAGTCTCCCATGTACCATGAGTGAATAACGTCATTGCTTGTAATAAGAAATCTAACAGGGGTGTCAACAGGTATAACAACCGGCTCATCAACTTCTAGGAGATAGCTCTCTGTCTTTTCTACTCTATTGAACTCATATTGATCGGCTGGTGTAGTTAAGTTTGAGAAAAAGCTTAGGGGCTTGTTTCCAACTTGCTCATCCAAATACTTATACTGCCACTTCCATTGCCATCCAACCACCTGAATATCAATCCCACCTTCTTCCGCTTCATGATCATATATTTTTTTTAATGTCATAGATGCCGGTACAGCCATTGCAACCAAAATAAGTGTGGGAATTATTGTCCAGAGAATTTCCAATGTGTGATTTTCTGTAAAGGTTGCAGGTTTTTTGTTGTTTGATCTTCTGTACTTCCACATTGACCAGAATAAAAAGCCGAAAACAAGAATACCAATAGCTACAACGACAAAGAAAATTGCCATGTGTAATCCGAAAACTTCCTCACTTATATCTGTAACGCCAACAGGCATATTTACATCTAACCAGTCAGCAGATGTAAACAAAGATACGGGGTAAAGAATAAGTGCCCAGAGCTTGTTCTTCATGTACGCAATATACTACTATAAATACCGTTAATGTCGAGTAATAAACGGCACTAATGTGCCCTTTTTTAGTCGTTTATAATCTTTATTGATTCTATAATTTTTGAACCTTTTTGATCAAATTTATCTTCTTTTTTTTGAAAATAGCTGCAGGCAATACATTTAATTTCACTGTCATCATTTTTTAACATAATTGTATCCATATCACTGCATGATGGGCACACAGCACCAGCAATAAATTTATAACCTTTCATTAAGAATTCCTTTAATTGTATAGGTTTCCGGCATTTCACCAAACCACAAGCTAAAACTTTTAGCTGCTTGCTCTACGAGCATTCCAATTCCATTTATAAGGTTGTTTTCCTTTACCAATTGAAGCTCTGAAAAGATGACATTTGTCTGATTGGAATAGTTTATGTCATATAAAATAGCTTCTTTTGTCAAATTAAAGTGTTCAAAATCTTTTATGGTGTTCAAATCTAATTGAGTAGTGCACGAAACAAGCATATCAAGTTCAGAACCATCATATTCTAAATATTTGTCGCTTTGATTTATAAGTTCTTTTGACTTTTCATTGTTTCTGCCAGCTATAAAAAGCTTTTCTGCACCTTGCATTGAATTAGCTATTGATTTTCCTGCCCCACCAAGGCCATAAATTAGTATTTTTTTGTTAGCTATATCAATATTTTTTGATAAAAGATCGTTTAAGAAACCTGATCCATCTGTGCTGGTGGCTTTCTTGCCTTTCTCATATATGCAGTTTACAGCTTCATCTGTGTTGAAGACTTTTTGTGCAATTTCTTCCTTGTATGGTTTGGTAATATTCAAGCCAAGCCCCCCTTCATCAAAAAAATTTTTTACAAAGCTGCTTGGGTTGTCTTTAATATCGTAGATCTCATAGTTAATGTTCATTTTGAATTGTTCAGCAAAATGTTTGTGGATTTCAGGTGACAAAGAATATTGAATCCCCCTTCCAATGACTCCTAGTTCATTTTTCATGAGCCCAGTCCCTTGGTTTTTTTAAAACCTCGTATAGTTTTTGTTGATCAGGGCTTAGAATCGAATCATATTTGTATCGCCAAGAAACCTCATTAGGTAAAGACATTAATATAGACTCTATTCTGCCACCTGACTGAAGCCCAAAAAGAGTTCCTCTGTCATAAACAAGGTTGAATTCAACATACCTCCCTCTCCTAAACCTTTGGAAGTCTTTAAGCTTATTGTCGAATGGAAGGTCTTTTCTTTTATCTATGATCTTTGAAAAGGAGTTAACAAAAGCTACTCTCATTTGGTCGGAAAAATTAATGCCTTCGTCAACATTTGAAAATTTCTTCTTTTCGTAAAACAAACCACCCACACCTCTGTGCTCTTGTCTGTGAGGGAGATAAAAGTAATTGTCACAGTTCTTCTTGTAGCGGTTGTATGTATCGTCGCTAATTACTTCGCAAGCCTTTTTTGCATTTTTATGCCATAAAACACAGTCTTCTTCAAAAAGCACATAAGGGGTAAGATCGAACCCACCACCAAACCATTCCTCGAACACCTCATTGTTCTTAAATGTACAAAAATATCTAACATTAAAATGGGCAGTTGGTATGTTTGGGTTGTTGGGATGAAATACAACAGAAACGCCTGTAGCAAAGAATGGCATATTTGTAGATTCGCTTTTTGTGCCTACAGAGGACTCTGGCAGCCTCTCTCCCGAGATGCTTGAAAAATTTATACCAGCCTTGTTAAAAAATTTTCCACCATCAATAACAACTGTTCTTCCTTGGCCCAATTTCTTTTTTTCCCAATCGTCCGTCACTATAAAATCTTCATTTTCATGTGGAAGAAATTTTTTGCAAATTTCTCCATGTAAGGTTTTAAATTTTTCTGCAATCTTTTTGTTTCTATCTGATAAATTCATTTTTTTCTAGATCTAAAATTCTTGACGGTTTGTTTTCAGGGCCTAATTCTATATCTAATGCACCATAAATTGCACCTTCAAATACAGATTTTATTTCTTCAATATTCATGCAAGTCTGTTCGCCCGAGATATTTGCTGATGTTGATATTATGGGCTGATCTATGTCTTCAAGAAATTTTTTTAAAGGTTTGTAGCCTGGAAGTCTTGCCGCGATTTTTTGTCCACTTTCGAGAGGAATAAGAACTGTAATAAATTTATTTTCAAAGTTTTTTATTAGTTTCTTATATTTGTTTTCTACTTCAAAACTTTCTATCAGTTGATCTGTAGATTTAAACAATAAGATAAAGTTTTTTTCTATGGGTCTGTGTTTAACCGAGGCTATTTTATTAATATTTGTCTCATTATAAAGACCGCCTATTCCCCAAACGCCTTCAGTGGGATATGCAATTATCTTATTGTTGTTAATCCAATTGGCCGCAATTTCTGGTTGACTAGTAACGTTCAATCTCTATCAAGATTTTGATCTTTCTTAATTGTTTTTTCTCTAAGCTCTTTTTTGAAGTCCAGCATTTTATTAGCCATGACGTCATCTTGAATGGCAAGCATTTGAGCTGCAAATATACCAGCATTTGTGGCTCCAGCTGTGCCTGCTGCAAACGTTGCTACAGGAACCCCTGCTGGCATTTGTAATGTTGATAAAATTGCATCTAATCCATTTAAGCTGTGTTCTGTAGGCACACCAAGCACAGGGCTCGAAGAATGAGCGGCCACTGCTCCAGCTAAATGTGCAGCCATACCAGCTATTGCAATGTATGCCTTACACCCCCTCTCTTTCGAGGTTTTAAGATAATCTACTAGCACATCTGGTGAGCGATGAGCTGATATCACTTTTAACTCACATGCAATGTCAAAATTCTTTAATGATTTGATAGCAGCTTTGCCTAAATCAACATCTGAATCAGATCCGAGAATTACAGAAACTTGTATATTGTCCATATTAATAAAATATAATTAATCTATGAATAGACTAAATATTTTAACATTTCCTGATCCAAGGTTAAGAAAAAAGGCCAATCCTGTTGAGGTCTTTGATGAAAGTCTTAAAAAGAAGGCTAATGATATGTTATTCACTATGTATGAGGATAAAGGAATTGGGCTTGCAGCAACTCAGGTTGATATTCATGAGAGATTAATAGTTATAGATTTGACAGAAGACAGATCAGAGCCGCTAGTAATCATAAACCCTGAGTTTAGAGTCTTGGACGAAACACAAGAAATATCCAAAGAAGGTTGTCTTTCTATACCAACTTTTCAACAAGAGGTGCCAAGAGCAAAAAGAATAGAGCTTGAGTACCAGGACCTAACAGGAAAAAAAGAAAGTTTAGTTGCCGAAGGGCTGCTTGGCTATTGCATTCAACATGAGATAGATCATTTGAATGGTAAATTATTGGTAGATTATTCTTCATCTTTAAAACGAAACCGAATTAAAGAAAAATTATTAAAATCAAAGGATGTCAAAAACAAAAATTGATATCGGTTTTGCTGGCACCCCAGAAATTGCCTTAGAACATCTTAAAAAAGTTCTAGAATCTAAAAAAATTAATACAAAATTTATTCTGACCCAGCCGAATAAGAAAACAGGAAGAGGTTTAGCGGAAAAAAGCTCAATATTTGAGGAACATAAATTAAAAACTGTTGTTTTACAACCTGAAAACTTAAATGGTGATGATTTAAAAAGAAAAATAGAAAGCCATCCAGTTGATATACTGTTGGTGGTGGCTTATGGAAAGCTTCTTCCTAAATGGCTTTTAGATCACCCCTCTGTCTGTTGTTTGAATGTTCATTTTTCGCTTTTACCGCTTTGGAGAGGGGCTGCTCCTATTCAGAGATCAATAGAACATGGTGACAAGGAAACTGGCATAAGTTTTATGAAGCTAACTGAAGGCCTAGATGAAGGACCAGTTTATAAAAGCATTAAAGTAAATTCTGACGGTATGGATTTTTATTCTGTTGAGCAAGAGCTCTTAAAGACTTCATTGGATGCCATTGAAGATGTTCTTATAAAAATCGCTCAAAACAAATTGGCTCCTGTTATACAAAATGACAAACAAGCTTCTTATGCTTCTAAAATTGAAAAGAGCGAGGCCGCTATAGCCTGGGGCTCAACAGCAGAAACAATAAAAAACAAGTTTAATGCATTTAAAAAATGGCCAGGCACTAGTTTTGTTGTTTCTGGACAAGAAGTTCAAGTGCTCAGCCTGGAAATAGATGAAAAAAAACAAGGAAAACCTGGAAAAATAGAAGGGTTTGATAAAGATTCTCTTAGAGTTTTTTGTAGAAATGGGGTAATTAAAATTACTTCTGTAAAATTTCCTGGGAAGAAAGTTATCAATTCTGTGGATTTCTTTAACTCAAAAAGAGATATAATTTCTATAGGAGATTTTTTGATTTGAAAATAATCATATTGGGGGGTGGCTCAATAGGAGGAAGCGTCGCCAAGGAGCTTTCATCTGAAGAGAATGATGTTGTTGTTATAGACAACAACAAAGACAACCTTGAGCCAATACAGAGCGTTGAGGGCATACAGGTTATTCATGGTAATGGGTCTTCTCCAAAAATTCTTGCAAAAGCAGGTGTTGATGAATCGACACTGTTGTTGTGCCTTACTGATTCAGAAGAAATCAATTTGTTAGCGTCGTTGATCGGAAAGCAGAAATTTAATGCAGGAAGGATTGTTTGTCGGCTAAAAGGATCAGAGTATAAAAAAATTGCAAAAGAGATAACTCCGTTTGTTGATTTCTTTATTGATCCAGAAGATCTTATTACTGAAGAGGTTAAAAGCCTTTTACATCATCCAGGAGCACTTGAGATTCTCGATTTCGCCGAGGGGGCAATTAAGCTTGTAAGCGTTTATGCAAAACAGTCTGGTGTGCTTGTTGGTAGGCAAATAAAAGAGCTCAAAGACGATCTTCCAGACTACGAAACACGCATCCCTGCCATTTACAGGAATGATGAGCTGCTCATACCGTCTGGAGACACAACCATAAATGAGGGAGATGAAGTCTTTTTTATTGCTGATGAAAAGCATATAGAAGATGTCACAAAAGAACTGCAAAAACTTGAAAGCCAATATAAAAATATCTTTGTTGCAGGCGCAGGAAATATTGGCAAATCTTTAGCAAAAAAAATAAGTTCTGATTTTAATGTAAAACTTATAGATAAGAGCGTTGAGCAGTGTGAAAAAGCATCAGAAAAACTTGATAGCGTTTTGGTTTTAAATGCTGATGCTGCAGATAAAGAGTTTCTTTCATCAGAAGGAATAGCTGATTGTGATGTTTTTGTTGCAGTCACTCAAGATGACGAATCTAATGTTTTGTGTTCGCTAATGGCAAAAAAGTTGGGCTCTAAAAAAACAATAACTATTATAAATAAAGAGGCTTATTTTGATTTAGTGGGTAAGAATGAGCTAGATATAATAATCTCTCCCGTCCAAATTACTATTTCTCATATTTTAAGGTTTGTTAGAAAGGGTTCAGTATCTAATGTGCATAAAGTAAAAAAAGGCATGGCTGAGGCAATAGAAATAACTGTTGATGAGTCTTCAGGCAAGCTGATAGGAAAAAATATATCTGAGCTAGGGTTAGATGAAAATATAAATATTCCAGCAATTAAAAGAGATGAGTCTGTTCTGATGGCTCATGGGAGCACTCAAATTCTAGAAAATGACCATCTGATTGTTTTTTATAAAAACAAGGATGTTATAGACACATTTTACGAAAGGTTTAAATGATAACTGCACTCAAGTTATTTAGGTTTTTAGGTCCCACTTTGCTTTTCTTTGGGACTTTTGTAGTGTTGCCACCGCTCCTGATGAGTTATTTTTCTGGAACGTTAGATGTGGTTTTATTTTCAATTTACTTGGTATGCATCGGCTATTCTGTGTTGGTGCTGCTCACTCTTCGGAAACGCAAGTTCTCATACAGCCCAAGAGACGGCTTCATCATAACTTTTGTTACTTGGGTTTTAATCTCTTTGTTAGCTTCTGTACCTTTTATTTCGAACAATGTGAATTTCTTTGATGCATTTTTTGAAGCAGTTTCTGGGCTAACTACAACTGGTTCAACAGTTTTATCAGATCTAAACGGCTTCTCTGAATACATGCTCATGTATAGACAGCTCTTACAGTGGGCTGGAGGAGTTGGTTTGGTGATAGTTGTTTTAGCGATAATTCCCGCTGTGTCAGGGGGGATGAAAGTTCTGCAGGCTGAAACTTCAGGCTTCGCAGACAAAAGTTTCTCTCCAAGATTAAGAGAAACTGCAAGATCGTTGCTCAAGTTTTATTTAGCCATAACTGCTTTATGTGTGTTGTCATATTGGTTTGTGGGCATGACTTGGTTTGAAGCGTTTGCACACTCCTTTAGCACGGTTTCTATAGGCGGTTTTTCTATTTATAACGAAAATTTTGGCCATTTCAACAGTCAAAGCATAGAGTTGGTTGCAGTTGTCTTTATGCTTTTATCGGCAACAAACTTCGGCCTCCATTTTCTTTCATTCACAAAAAGATCCGTCCGGTACTATCTACAAAACGACGAGTTTAAATTTTTCTTGGTGGTTGTAACCTTGTCGGTTGCGCTTTCATTTTTAACACTGTTTATTAAGGAGGGTTTTTCTCTTGCTGACTCGTTAAGGTTTGGCGTATTTCAAACTGTTTCTATAGTTACTACCACTGGTTTTACTCTTGAGCCTTTATCTAATCTTGGGTATGCAATGCCATTTCTCATCTTTATAGTTGCTTTTATAGGCGCATGTTCTGGTTCTGTTGGGGGAGGCATGAAAGCATGGAGAGTGTTAATGCTTTTAAAGGTTGGGTTTTCTAATATCACAAAAATAATGCATCCAAATGCTATTAGTAGTGTAAAAATGAACGGGGAAAAAATTGTTCCCTCTCAAATAGAAGCAGTTTTTTCTTTTATAGCAATATATATAACTTTCTTCTTGTTCTTTATGTTTGTATTGATTTTTCAGGATATAGATTTTTACTCTGCTTTTGCAGGAACGGCAGCAGCGATAAATAATTTGGGGCCTGGGCTTGGTGATTTTTCTGAAAACTACTCAAGCCTTAGTGAATCAGCAAAACTAACTTTAAGCGCAGCCATGATTGTTGGAAGGCTTGAATTATTTGGTGTTTTAATTTTATTTTTTCCATCTTATTGGAGAAATTAATAAATATTCTTAAGTTCGCCTCTTAGTTTTCTAAATTTCTTGTACTCCCAACCATATAGCTCTGGCGCTTCCTTTATTGCCCTTTCAAAATATTGGTTCATTTGAGCTGTTGTTAATGGGGAAGAGATCTTTTCGAGCACTATTTTGTATTTTTTGCTCTTTCCTTTAGACAAATAAATGAAGAAAAGTTCATGAGAATTTTTGTGTGAAAGTTTCTCAACAATATCTAAGCAGTAGCACTCTTTATTAAAAAATTTTTCGTATACTCCTTTGTTATGTGGCACCAGGTCTGAGGCAATAAGAGTGTTTTTTCCACCAAGAAAGCTTTTATATATTTCTGTAATGCCTGTTTGGTTTGCTGGGATCATTTTAGCACCCAGGCTTTCACGTGCCTTCATAAGCAGCCTGTCTAAACTTTTATTTTTTGCTGGCGTATAAAGAACATTTATTTGTTCTAAGGCTTCAGATAGTACATATACATTGAGGTCAACGCAGCCCATGTGAAGCGTAAAGAAGAGTTTTGGTTTTTCTGAATCAAACTGAACTTGTTCTAAAGAATCTTTATCAATTAAGTTTTTATAATTCTCTGTTCTGCCACATATGTAGGGAAAAATCATTAATAGTTCAGCCGTTTCATAGAAGCTTTTTTTGACAAGCTGTGTGTCTTTTTCGTAGCAGTAATAAATATTTTTTTTGGTGGCTTTATATTGGGCCGAGTTGGAGAAAATCATAACCCTCGCAAACACGTGTGCGAGAAAGATCAAAACCGATAGAGGCAAACGAGAAATTAGAGCAAAAAGTATGCTAATCATATTTAAAATAATAAAATAGCTTAATTAATGCACTATAGGAATAATTTTGCCAGCAAAGAATATTGATGAACTTGTGGCCCTCTGTAAAAGAAGAGGGTTTATTTTTCAATCAAGCGAGATATATGGAGGAACCCAAGGTCTATACGACTATGGCCCATTGGGTGTGGAACTAAAAAACAACATCAAGAACTCATGGTGGAAAGCTGTTGTTTATGAGAGAGATGACGTAGAGGGGCTCGATGCTTCTATACTTACAAAACAAGCAGTTTTAAAACACTCTGGTCACGAAGAAACTTTCACAGACCCGCTAGTGGATTGTAAGTCATGTGGTGAGCGATTTAGAGCTGACCAGGTTCCAGACTACTGTAAAGAAGAGGATTTAACGGAACCGCGCCAATTCAATCTTATGTTTAAAACAAACATTGGTCCGATTGATGATGGTAAAAATTTTGCTTATTTGCGTCCAGAAACTGCCCAACAAATATTTACTAATTTTAAAAACGTCGTTGACTCAACAGCGCGGAATGTGCCTTTTGGAATCGCCCAAATAGGAAAGGCGTTTAGGAATGAAATCACACTTAAAAGCTTCATCTTTAGAGTTAGGGAGTTCGAACAAATGGAGCTAGAGTTTTTTGTTGTGCCAGGAACAGATGATCAGTGGCACAAAGACTGGGTAGAAAACAGGTTGCAGTGGTGGGAGAAGCAAGGCGTACCGAGAAACAGTCTTGAGCTTTATGATGTTCCTAAAGATGAGCTAGCGCATTACTCTAAGGCAACAGTCGATATAATGTATAAGTTTCCTCATGGGTTGGAGGAGCTAGAGGGCATTGCAAACAGAACTGACTTTGATCTTGGCTCCCATTCTAAAGATCAAGAAGAGCTTAACCTGCAAGCATCTGTAAACACAAACAACGATTCAAACTCAAAGCTTGCCCTTAAAGACGAAAATAATAATTGGTTGGTGCCGTTTGTTATAGAGCCATCCGCTGGTGTAGACAGGGCTGTTTTAGCAATACTTAATGAGGCATATAATATTGAAGAAATTGATGGAAAAGAAAGGACTGTTCTTAAGCTTGAGCCCCATCTATCTCCCATAAAAGCGGCAATAATCCCGTTAAAGAAAAATGACAAACAAATAGTTTCCAAAGCAAAAGAAATAAAAAACAAACTTCAAGCATTAGGGCTGGGACGTGTTTTGTTTGAAAACAGTGGAAACATTGGTAAAAACTATAGACGTCATGATGAAATAGGCACACCTATTTGCATCACTATTGATTTTGAGTCTCTTGATGAAGAAACTGTTACAGTTCGAGACAGAGACTCTATGGAGCAAAAAAGAGTTCACATAAAAGATCTTGAAGAGCTGTTCAAAAAGCTGTTTTAAATATCAACATTTTCTGCGCTGAGAGCATTTTCATCTATAAACTGTCTTCTTGGTTGGACTTGGTCGCCCATTAAGGTTTCAAAAATGTCATCAACCATCTCTCTCGCATCATCTAGTGTTATTTGAACAAGCCTTCTGTTAGTTGGGTCAAAAGTTGTCTCCCACAGCTGTTCAGGGTTCATTTCTCCTAGCCCTTTATATCTCTGTATTTCAGGCGATCTAGCTCCTTCTGAACTCTCCTCACGCAATGCTTTTAAAATTGCATCTTTTTCTTCTTCATCTTTCGCGTAATGAGTCTTGCTGCCTTTTTTAATTTTGAATAAAGGAGGAAGTGCAAGATAAATATGGCCCTTTTCTAAGAGGTCATACATTTGGTTATAGAAAAACGTCAGCAATAAAGTTCTTATATGGGATCCATCTACGTCAGCGTCGGTCATAATAATTACCCTGTGGTACCTCAATTTTTCTACACTAAACTCGTCGACCCCTATTCCTGTTCCGAGCGCTGTAATAAGGGTTCCGATTTCGTTTGAAGATAAAACTTTGTCAAGCCTGGCTTTCTGAACATTAATAATTTTACCCTTAAGGGGCAATATTGCTTGGAAGCTTCTATCTCTTCCTTGTTTTGCTGAACCTCCAGCAGAATCTCCCTCAACAAGAAAGAGCTCAGAGAGAGACGGGTCTTTTTCCTGACAGTCAGCCAGTTTGCCCGGCAGACCGCCAATATCAAGCAAGCCCTTTCTTCTTGTCATCTCTTTCGCTTTTCTCGCTGCCTCTCTAGCGTATGCAGCTTCTAAAACTTTACCAAGAATCTCTTTTGCTTGTGGCTTGTTAGCTAACAAGAAATCCATGAAGTAGTCATTCAGCAAGCCCTCTACTGCTGGTCTGGCTTCTGAAGAAACTAGCTTGTCTTTTGTTTGAGA